>ENA-OPIO01000042-OPIO01000042.1-human-gut-metagenome-genome-assembly--contig:-NODE-42-length-46713-cov-4.529791_pt1 | contig 46713 bp, 26 predicted proteins | sample MGYA00241395_ERZ501636 | MGnify/ENA primary metagenome ERZ501636 (study PRJEB25962, sample SAMEA2042198) | human gut metagenome | biome: human gut; feature: human-associated habitat; material: faeces... | reverse complement strand
GGCGCGGCAGAAGGTGGACTTTCCGAGTCCTTGTTCGTCGCTGACGAGCAGGGGCGCGGTGCTGTGTGCGTGCAGCCCGTCGGAGAATCCGGCCCATTGTGCGGCCAGTCCGAGCATCCACCGGTGGAAGGCTTGTATCCACAGGGGACTGTCCGACACACGGACGGCCAGGTCGTGCAGCCGGTCGCGTCCGTCCCATGCCGGGAGGCGTTGGAAATACTGCCGGAAGGGATGGTATTCCCGTACATCAGCGGAGTGCACCATGCGTGCCACATCGCGGTCCCAGCAGTCGATGCCGTGGCGGTGTGCTTCGAGGCAGATGGCATTCAGGTCTCGTTCCGTGGTGGGCCGGAAGGTTCCGTTTCCTTTATCTGATTTGCTACGGAATTCCGTGGCTTCTGTGAGCATGTTGAAGCGGAACTCATAGCGTTCGGCGAGGAAGCCGCTGAGGGCGGACTCGAGACCGGCGGCTTTCGGGGAAGGTGGTTCGCTTTGAACAGCCTTCGCTTCCGCCGTCCTGAGGACGTTTGGCGCGTGCTGCGGGAAGGGTGTAGGGATCGGTGTGGCGGTTCCGGCTTCGGCCGAACCGGTCTTGGCCATGGCCGCAGTGGTTTCTGCCTGCGGCGTAACACTACGGGGCACGTCCTTCGCCCTTCCTGCCATACGTTTTTCGTTCCACCGTCTTACAACGGTGCATGCAATCTTTTTGAAGTCCATAGGATTTGTGTTTTCGGTGTTTTCTTGTTTGCAAATATACAACATGAAAAAGCCTTTGTCAAGCCCTTCACCGTAACCCTGTTGATTACCAGGCGATTTATATTTGTAAATCGGGAATCTGCATGTCGTTTCTCATTTTCCGGTGAAATTCCGGTGAAGGATGTAAAGGCAGAAAGTTCACCTTAAAGTGTTGGTGCAGAAGAAGTCTGAAGGAAGCGAACCTTTTCGGGAGAAAAACAGTTTGTGTGAGGTGGGACAGGGTAAGGACATCCCCCGGACACCCATGTTTTTTCCGGATAGGGTTTTCAGTATGGAAGAGTTCGTAAGGCAGATGTCAGTACGTCCGAAAATCGTTCTCAGGAGATTGAGAAATCGTCTGCAGCAGAACGGAAAATCATTTGGTGCAGAATGTACGGGCGGTTTCACATGCTATAGGGAAACCTAGTCGGTTGCAACCAAAACATAATAAACAAATCTCCAAGAAAACAAATAAAAATCACCACCAAACTTGTTTCCCATCCTCATAAGAAAAAATCCGTTCCTCTTTCCCTTTCGACAAGTCCCGCAACCAATATAAGGCTCCGCGCGGCATATCCTCATACAACAAATGGACGGTTTCGGCTTTGCGCTTCCCGGCGGAATGCCATCCACCTTCTTTCCAATACAATAACTCGTACCAATCGCCGATGTCTATGCTGTTGCCATCCCCTCGCCCTGTAAAGACAAACCGTCCTATGTCTACCGGTTTGCCGAAATCCATCCCTGTCCATGCCTCGGAAGAAACAGGTGCATCAAAGAAGGTCAACAAATCGCCATCGAATGCCTTATCTTTGGTATGACCGGGATTCCCCTCCCAACATCCATCCGTACCTATGATTTTTCCCACACATTGCTTGCCTGTAGCCCGTTCGTAGAAACGTATGTCCGCGATATTGCAATATGAGCCGTTTTTAGGCTGATAATACCTCCAATAACGGAATGCCCCCAAAGTGTCAGGAAGAACAACCTCCCGTCCGGTCACGGAACAATCCGTAACCCGATACAGCATCTCATACTCCCTGAAACGGGCATCGTTGGATGCGTGGAACTCACCACTGTCCAAACGCATGACAACCCCTTGGACGTGCCGGAGCACCGGATATTTGCGGAGGAGTTTAAGCGTCACACGGCGCGACGTATCCGGTATGAAAGGACGGACTTCCTTATCATACGTATGCAAGAAAGGATGGCCTATGGCTTTCATCTGCCCGCCGGCCTCATAACATACAGGTAAGTAGACCGAGTTCATCCCCACTTTCCTGAAAACCACCTTGCTCCCTTTGATTAAAGCAAAGTCCACCGGTTTCCATTCGGTATTATCAAAAACAGTCAGATAAGCGTATCTTCCGTCCAAAGAATCTCCGACCTCTATTTCCACATCCTCACAATCCATGTACTCTTCTGTTACATCCTTAAAAAACGGATAACGGAAAGCACGCGGGACGAATGCTTCGATTTCTGAAAGCCTTTTTAAATCGGGATTGACGGCATACGTTATCCGGAACACCTTAGCCATCCTTTCATCCGGCTTGTGGGGTTGCCCCGGGTTGGAGGTAGCCCCACTGAAAGGGACGTTCTTACCATTATTTACCAGCACCACGTTCCAAGTATGCCCCAAGCTACGGAACGCCCATTGGGGAGTAAAGTCCAAGGCCACCGGTATCCCCTGGCTCCGGAATACAGAAATGGCCATATTGGTGAAATCCGCACAAATACCGAACGGCATCCGCAAACGGGTGGATAACCTGTATATGGGACGAACCTGGGACGCTTCGGTTATCTCCGGACGCATGTAATACCATAAATTGTCATTTAAAGTAATGGCCGACTGCAACGAAGAGTTTTTCAGTTGGTCGCAATACCGTAATTCGTCGAGATGGTCAGGATGGAATTCACGGAGATAAGTGCGCCAAGCGTCAAGCGGTTGCAATTCTTCAGCCTTATAAGGTAGAAGATATTCACAAAACTGCTCAAAATCCAAATGCCGCGCCCATGCCCCCTTTTTCCATTGCACAAATGCCGAATCGATATTTTGTATCAGGAAATCCGCTTTAATGATTTGTATATCCTCAACCCATTCCGGGGACAGGTCGGCATACTTGTTATCAATCTTGACAAGCGAGTCTCTTATGGTCCAGACATTACACCCCTTCATGGTCGTAAGCACAGAATCCACTTCATCATAATAGGGTTTGACCTCCATGGTGTCTGCAAAAGAATAATGACCGGGCATATTCCGAATAAGAAACTTGGCCGCTTCCAATTTCAATGTGTCCCCATGGTAATGCCTCAGCACTTTTTCCAGCTCCGGACGGTTTTCCCCGGCCAGATTCAATGCATCTTCCAAAGCCTTGTCATATTCCTGTGAGCAAGACACACATACGGACAGCAACAATACAAACCTGAATAAATTCAGCCTAAATCTGTTTTTCATATCTTACTACCTACACCCTCTCTTGTCCTATTCTACTTCCAACTCTTGTATTTCAGCATGTTCCCTTCACGCCATATTTTGTACTTCGTTCTGGGCTTCAGGAAGTTTTCCGTAAATTCAACAGTATAACTATCATACAGACCTTCTACGTCATCCACATATTCCATAGAGAAATTCTCCCCGGAAGTATATTTGTAAGAATAAGCATTATCATCGAAAACCACCTTGGCCTTGTCGCCGGACACAACCACGACAATCATTTCTGGAGCCTCACCACAGCCAAAAAACCAACCTCCAAAAAACAAGGCAAAACTACCATTGGACAAGGGTACTTTTATAAAATAGTCTTTACTGGCATTGACCGTCATGTAACGGTTGTCATACAATATACCAAACGGATTATACCTCAATATCATTTTGCCATTATGGTGAATCTCAAAAAAATCATAATCTCCACCTTTTGACATCTCCTTATTCCCCACTCCCCTCATCTTTATACAATAGGAGTCTCCGTTATCCGAATGCACATCATATTCCATATAAGTATAAAGAGGCATGTTGGGCAACTCTTGATTCCTTGAAAGGCCCAGAAATTTTGGCTTGGCAACAATACCATTTTCACCCTGCCATTCGAAAAGATTCTCAACAGTTTGCGCCCACAGGGAACCCATTGTCCCTAAAAAGGCAATTAAAAACAACAATCGTTTCGCACCCATTTGTTTTAAAGAAAAAATCCCAAATACAGGAGGAAGAGTGGAAACACAGCCTCATTGCCCTGTTTCCCCCTCCTCCCTACATTCTACTTCCAACTTTTGTATTTCAACATGTTCCCTTCGCGCCATATTTTATGCTTTGTCCTTTCTTTCAAGAAACTTTCGGTAAACTCCAAAGGAGACTTTTCATACAAATTTCCTACGGTTTCCACAAATTCGATACTGAAATTTGGAACCGGAGTATATTTATAGGCAAGCGCACGGCCGTCATACACCACTTTTGCTTTATCACCGGACACAACGGCAATCACCAATTCCGGAGCATCACCTCCGTCATAAGGCCAACCTCCGAAAAACAAGGCGAAACTATTATCCGACAAGGGAACCTTGATAAATCGTGAATTATCGGCATCTATTGTGATACTTTCAACATTGTATATATATTCGCCTGCAAGATGTCCCAATAACCTTTTGCCATCATGATAAATTTCAAATCCATCACAACTCCCTAAATCTGCCGTTGTTTCGTCAAGTCCTATTAATCGAACGACGTATGAATCGCTTCCATCAATAGAAACATCGTAATCCTTATATGCAGATATCGAGTTATAACTATTATTTTCCCTCTGCATTCTTAAAAATTTATCCTTGGAAACTATTACATGATTAGTCTGCCATTCAAAAAGATTCTCTACCGTTTGCGCCCAAATGGAACTGATAGTTCCCCAAAAAGCAATTAAAAACAATAACCGTTTCATTCTCATTTGCATTAAAGAAAAGAATCTCCAAATACATGAGGAAGAGTGGAAACACTGCCACTTAAACCTGCTTCCACACCTTCCCCTCTATTCTACTTCCAACTTTTATACTTCAGCATATTGCCTTCACGCCATATTTTATGCTTCGTTACGTTTTTCAAGAAACTGTCAGTAATCGGCAACTCATCTATTTCTGTCACATACTCAATAGCAAAACTCTTTCCGGATGAATATTTATAAGCATAAGCACGATCATCATAAACCACTCTTGCCATATCACCAGCCACTATCACAATAACCATTTCTGGAGCATCCCCTCCATCAAAAGGCCAACCACCGAAAAATAAGGCAAAACTATCATTAGAAAGAGGCACTTTAATGAAATAGGACTTATCAATATCTACTGTAATATTCTCAACTGTGTATAAAAGTTCACCTGCCAAATAACCTAAGATTTTTTTATCCCCATGATAAATTTCAAACCTTTCATAATTACCGTGAACTGACATTGTTTTATTACTTCCTACAATTTTCAACGTGTACGAGTCTGATTCATTATTTGAAATATCAAATTCCTTATAGACATATGTTGACTTACCACTTGTGCCTCCACTAAACAGACCCAAAAACTTTTCTTTCGTTGCAATTGTTTGGTTAGCCTTCCATTCAAAAAGATTCTCTTCCGTTTGCGCCCAAATGGAACTGATTGTTCCCAAAAAGGCAATTAAAAACAATAATCGTTTCATATCTATTAACGTTTATAAAAATAAAATACAACTCTCTCCTTCTTTCCCGCACTAAAACTATCATTTAAATGATAATCAGACCCTCTTTTTTCCCATCCTGTATCCATCGTTGCAGGAACATTACATCCCCAAGAATCACTCCATACTTCTGTTCCTGGCACAACAACTACGACATGACCACTCTTATTCGGATTAGGATTAATGTATCCCGCCACAACAAAATAACCTTTGTTGGCATAATCTTGCGCTTGAGACAAGGAAATCGGTTGCCAATATTTCGGATTATTCCTCCATGCCCGCGCCATCTCATTGGCTTTTCCTTTCATTCCCGGAGGGAGATTGGAACTGCCGAATATATTTTTAAATGCCTGCTGTACGCCATAATTACAATACGAATCCTTTGTTCCATACAACCTGTTAATCGTCGATACAGCATTCTTGGCTGCATTCTTAACTGCTGTTGTTCCCGGCCTTGCAGCCTGAGTTCCACCCGTGTTATTTCCGCCACCTGTCGACCCTCCTCCGGGTGGACGGGTGGTTCCGCCGGAACCTCCGGAAGAACCACCATTGTTTCCACCTCCGCTTCCGCCTGAAGCCCCTCCACATCTACAAGGATACATCCTGCATATCTGACAGCAAGCACATCTTCCGTCGTTACCAATCACTGAATGGCAAGTAGGGCACGTGGGACCGGTTTGTCCGCTCCCCTCCGTCTCGTCCTTATTACAACCGCATTTGCCATCCACTATCTTTTCACCGCACTTGGAACAAGCCACAATATCCACACAAGTACAATCTTCTATGGGCTTGCCACATAAAGAACACTTCTCAGTCGTATCGTATTCAAAATCCAACAGTGAGACCCTCTTGACTACCGTTCCGGGATTCAACCATAAAAACAAATGCACGTCATGGCTACATGAATCCTCCACATTGGACGCTTTGCCCGGAAGCGATGAACGATACCTGAAAGAAAATACCTCTTTCCCATTCTCTATCCTGCGCCCCAAAAGTATGGTACCATCCAAACGGGACGTAATAAAAAAGCCCGTGAAATGGGTTTCGGTAAATTCATACGCCAAAGCATCAAGTTCCTTTCCAAACTCATTATAATAGTTTTGGTCGTAAATGTAAGTCAGTACCACACCCGTAAGACTCTTGTCGTCATTCTGCCGGACAAGAAGCTTGTTCGTCACCATATTCATGCGCTTATGCGTCTGGCCTCCCATAGTGAGTGCCGTGAAAGCTGTTGGTTGCCCCTTTCCTTTGATGGGAAAAAGAGCCATCTGCCGTTTCCCATCAACCACCAACCGGTAGTCATCCCAATCCACTTTTATGTCATCCATAGCCTCCGAACCTTTCTTATGAGTAAACTTTGAAGATGTCCCAACCGGCTTATGGGTGTCAGGCAAACAAAAATCCGGCCTACTTTCAACCAAAGCTTTGGCCTTCTTCACGATGAGGGGCGAATATTGATCATCCATCACGTTCGATTCCCCTCCCGATGATTCCATACCGTCAAAACAACCCCACAACAAAAGGAAGGCAGCCCACACAAAAGGCCACATAAACATCATTGATTTCTTGATTTTCTTCATGGTAAGATTTAAAAGTCGTTTCTTTTAGTTTAATGCCGCAAAAATACTCTTTTTCCTTAAAATGAACAAATTTATCACGGTATTTTTCAGGACTTCATAAAAAGCCCTATTTGTCCACGACGAGAAAGTTGCAATTTCCTGACAACATATAGAACCATAGGAATACTTCATTGCATGAAGAACCTTACTATTTTTAGAAAAACTTAATGCGCCCTAATCTTTTTTTGGCACGTGTTTTGTATGGTAATTCCAATAATATAGTTAATTTTGCCAGTAGAGTCATTAATCAGAGGAATTTGCAGAGCATGAACAATCAATTTTCACCTAAAATATCAGAGGTTCTCATTTACAGCAAGGAGGAGGCGCTACGGCTGCACAATGAATGTGTAGCTCCGGAACACCTATTACTCGGGTTGATCAGGGACGGGGAAGGCAAGGCCATCCAAATCCTCCGCTTGCTCAATCTGGACTTCCGCTCGGTGAAACTACGCGCAGAGCAATCCATACAAGGTTCCGCCATGCAGGAAATGCCTGACGCGGACCATGAAATCATTTTAAACGAGAAGGCCTCTAAAATCATGCGCCTTTGCTTGCTCGAAGCACGCATGCTGAAGGCCCAGGTGGCCGACACCGAACACATACTTTTAGCCATTATGAAAGAAAAAGACAACAATGCATGCCGTATCTTAGAGGAAAACAGCATCCATTATACAGACATCCTGAACCTGCTCACCCAGAAGGCTGAGAAATCGGACGTACAGTCCGGCTTCGGTTTTCCGGACGAGGACGAGGAGGACGAATATGAAAACAAATCCTCGGCGGGAAACCCGATGAACGAACAGGGCAACACCACCACGCAAACGGTGCAACCGCAAAGGAAATCGGCCAACAATACGCCGGTTTTGGACAATTTCGGCACCGACCTGACACGCGCCGCCCAAGAAGGCATCCTGGATCCGGTGGTAGGTCGTGAAAAAGAAATAGAACGCGTGTCGCAAATCCTAAGCCGACGGAAAAAGAACAACCCTATATTAATAGGTGAACCGGGCGTGGGCAAATCGGCCATCGTGGAAGGACTGGCCTTGCGCATCGTACAGAAAAAGGTGTCGCGCATCCTGTTCGACAAACGCGTGATAGCCTTGGACATGGCGGCCGTAGTGGCCGGCACGAAGTATCGCGGGCAGTTTGAAGAACGCATCCGCAGCATTCTCACCGAACTGCAAAAGAATCCGGACGTGATTCTTTTCATCGACGAGATTCACACGATTATCGGAGCCGGTTCGGCACCGGGCAGCATGGACGCGGCCAATATGCTGAAACCCGCGCTGGCCCGGGGAGAGATACAGTGTATCGGGGCTACGACCACGGACGAATTCCGGAAAAGCATCGAAAAAGACGGTGCTTTGGAACGCCGTTTCCAAAAAGTCATGGTGGAACCGACCACACCGGAGGAAACCGTACAGATACTGGACAATATCAAGGAACGTTACGAAGACCATCACAATGTGCGCTACACGCCCGAGGCTATCCGTGCCTGCGTACGGCTCACGGAGCGTTACGTTTCCGACCGTTGCTTCCCGGACAAAGCCATCGACGCCCTGGACGAAGCCGGGTCGCGCATACACATCACCCACTCTCCCGTATCGAAAGAAATGGAGGAACAGGAAAAGCGCATCGACGCCGTACATGCCTTGAAGAACGAGGCGGTAAAGAACCAAAATTTTGAACTGGCCGCCGACTACCGTGACCAAGAAGCCAATTTGCAAGAGGAACTGAACCGTATAAAAGCGGCATGGGAGGAGAAACTCAGCCGCGAGCGGGTCACTGTGGACGAAGACCAGATAGCCGAAGTGGTATCCATGATGACGGGCATTCCCGTACAGCGCATGGGAGAGGCAGAAGGACACAAGCTGAAGGACATGGCCGTCAACCTGAAACGGGAAGTCATCGGACAGGACGAGGCCATCGACAAGTTGGTGCGCTCCATCCAGCGCGGCCGCGTGGGACTGAAAGACCCGAACAAGCCCATCGGAGCGTTCATGTTCCTCGGCCCTACGGGAGTGGGCAAGACGTACTTGGCTAAAAAACTGGCCGAATACATGTTTGGCAGTGCCGACGCCCTGATACGCATCGACATGAGCGAATACATGGAGAAGCACACCGTAAGCCGTATGGTGGGGGCTCCTCCGGGATACGTGGGACATGAAGAAGGCGGACAGTTGACGGAAAAAGTGCGCCGCAAGCCCTACTCCATCCTACTCCTCGACGAATTGGAAAAAGCACATAGCGACGTGTTCAACATCTTGTTGCAAGTGATGGACGAAGGACGACTGACGGACAGCAACGGCACGACGGTGGATTTCAAGAACACGGTCATCATCATGACATCGAACTGCGGAACGCGCCAGTTGAAAGATTTCGGCAAGGGCATCGGGTTCAGCCGCCCGGACACGTCGGCAGCCGACAAGCAATACAGCCGCGAAGTCATCCAGAAGGCGTTGCACAAACAGTTCGCTCCGGAATTCCTGAACCGTCTGGATGACATTATCAATTTCGACCAACTGGACTTGGAGGCCATCAAACGTATCGTGGACATCGAGCTTAAACCCATCGTAAAGCGTGTGAAGGAAATGGGCTATACGCTGGAAACGGAAGAGGATGCCAAGGAGTTCCTTGCCCGCAAAGGATACGACGTACAATATGGCGCGCGTCCGTTGAAACGCGCTTTGCAGACTTATCTGGAGGATGCCATCTGCGAACTGGTCATCAATGACGAACTACAGGAAGGCGAAATCCTGACCGTACGTGCCGCCGAGGGAGACAAACTCCGGATCACGCATGGCCTTGCCCAAGAATAACAATAAATATATGTTAAAGTGCCGGACGATGTTTTCGTCTGGCACTTTTTTTGTTTCTTCATCAATGGCTTTCAAAAAGCCGAACAGAAGATAATTTCATACAATAAAAGCAATAAATATCATGCAAAAAGGAAACATTGGGGTAACGACCGAGAACATATTCCCCGTCATCAAAAAGTTCTTGTACAGCGATCATGAAATCTTTATCCGTGAAATCGTATCGAACGCCGTAGACGCCACGCAGAAATTGAAAACATTGGCCAACAAAGGAGACTTCAAGGGCGAAACGGGCGAACTGAAAGTCTGTGTCAAAGTGGACAAGGACAACGGTACCATCACGGTGAGCGACCGGGGACTGGGTATGACAGAAGAAGAAATAGACAAGTACATCAACCAAATCGCGTTCTCCGGCGCCAATGACTTCTTGGATAAATATAAAGACGATGCCAATGCCATCATCGGACACTTCGGCTTGGGCTTCTACTCTTCGTTCATGGTGAGCAAGAAAGTGGAAATCGTGACCAAAAGTTACCAAGAAGGAGCAAAGGCCGTAAAATGGAGCTGTGACGGAAGTCCTTCCTATGAAATCGAAGAAACAGAAAAAGCCGACCGCGGAACGGACATCATCATGTACATCGATGACGATTGCAAAGAGTTCTTGGAAAAGAACAAGATTGAGGAGTTGCTTCGCAAGTACTGCCGTTTCTTGCCCGTACCTGTAGCCTTCGGCAAAAAAACGGAATGGAAAGACGGCAAGCAGGTGGACACGGAAGAGGACAACGTCATCAACAACGTCACCCCGATATGGACCAAGAAACCGTCGGATCTGAAAGACGAGGACTACAAGGAGTTCTATCGCGAACTGTACCCGATGAGCGACGAGCCTCTGTTCTGGATTCATCTGAACGTGGACTATCCGTTCAACCTGACGGGCGTGCTCTATTTTCCCAAAATCAAGAACAACATCGAACTGCAACGTAACAAGATTCAGTTGTACTGCAACCAGGTGTACGTAACGGACAGCGTGGAAGGCATCGTGCCTGACTTCCTCACTTTGCTCCACGGAGTCATCGACTCACCGGACATCCCGTTGAACGTCAGCCGCAGCTACCTGCAAAGCGACAGCAACGTGAAGAAGATTTCCAGCTACATCACGAAGAAAGTGAGCGACCGCCTGCAAAGCCTGTTCAAGAACGACCGTAAGGAATTCGAGCAGAAATGGGATGACATCAAGATCTTCATCAACTACGGTATGCTGACACAGGACGACTTCTACGACAAGGCCAAGAACTTCGCCCTCTTTAAGGATTGCGACGGTAAATACTTCACATTCGAAGAATACCAGCAACTCATCAAGGACAATCAGACGGACAAGGACGGTAATCTGATTTACCTGTATGCCCAGAACAAGGAAGCCCAGTACAGCTACATCGAAGCAGCCAAGAACAAAGGCTATAGCGTATTGCTGCTCGACGGGCAACTGGACACTCCCATCGTCTCCATGTTGGAACGCAAGTTTGAAAAGAGCCGTTTCACCCGCGTGGATGCCGACATCATCGACCGACTTATCGTGAAAGAGGATGCCAACAAATCTGAATTGGATGCTGAAAAGAGTGCCAACCTTTCGGCCATCTTCAATTTCCAGATGCCGAAGTTGGACAAAACGGAATTCCACGTAGAGGCACAAGGTATGGGAGAAAACGGTATGCCAGTCATGATTACCCAAAGCGAATACATGCGTCGTATGAAAGACATGGCGCACATCCAACCGGGCATGTCCTTCTACGGTGAAATGCCGGACATGTACACCTTGGTATTGAATACGGATCACCGTCTGATTAAAGAGGTATTGGCAGACAGCGAAACCCACACTGCGGAGCAACTGAAACCCATTGAAGCCGAACTCAAAGGGTTGCATGCCCGCGAAGCCGTACTCCATCAGCAGCAGGAGGGCAAAAAGCCCGAAGAGATCGACCAGGCACAAAAGGATGAATTGGACAAATGCCATCAGGACATCAGTGCGGAAGAACAAAAGAAAAACGACGTACTGGCCGGTTATGGCAAGGACAACAAGAAGGTGCATCAGCTTATCGACTTGGCATTGCTGCAAAACGGCATGCTGACTGGCGAAGCCTTAAGCAACTTCGTAAAACGCAGCATCTACTTGATTCAATAACCGAACACGCCTGCTACGGCAAGAATAAGCAAGATAAAATCGCTATCCCCCGAAAAGGATAGCGATTTTATCATAAAAAACACCTTCAATATTTGGAGATTTAAATAAAAAGCCATACCTTTGCACACGAAATCAAAACAAGAACGGCTCCGTAGCTCAACTGAATAGAGCATCTGACTACGGATCAGAAGGTTACAGGTTTGAATCCTGTCGGAGTCACAAAAACGGTTTGCAAACTCAATGATTTGCAAACCGTTTTTCTTATCCTCCACTCAATACAATTTCCCCTTAGAGTTTCTTTTTCTTCAATGTGAAAAGGAACTCCAAACCATGCCCGCCGCCCGAAGGCTTTGCATTGATATTCCCCCCATGGAAAAGCACGGCATTCTTTACGATGGCCAACCCAAGGCCCGTACCTCCTAATTTCCGGCTACGCCCCTTGTCTACACGGTAGAAACGTTCGAAGATGCGTCCCAAATGTTCGGAGGGCACTCCTACTCCATTGTCGCTCACACTGAAATAATAACCGTCCTCGTCTTCCGAATAACACACGATGTTCACATGCGTACCGTTTCCGGCGTATGCAATGGCATTATCCATCAAATTACGGAAAATGGAGTACAACAAAGAAGAATTCCCTTGAAGCACCAACTTGTCCGGAACATTTATCCCCACAGTCATTTGCTTCTCCTCCAGTTTTAAGGCCAGTTCCGCCACGATATTATGAATCATGGAAGCCAAATCCACATCCGTCACCTCTATCATCTGACCGGCCTCCGTCATACGGGTCAGAGTAGATATGTCCTGCAACAGGTTCGTCAGCCGGTTGCTTTGCGCAAAGCTACGCTCCAAAAACTTCTTAAGCATATCCGGCGAAAGTCCCGGATTATTCAGAATCGTTTCCAGATAACCTTGGATACTGCTCACGGGAGTCTTCAACTCATGAGCAATATTTTGTGTAATCTGCTGCTTCATGCGGGCTTGTTCCTCTTGTTTCGTAATGTCAGAAATGGAAATCTCAAAGCTGTTATCCACAAAAAGAGCCACAGACAAGTTGAACACATAACCGTTTTTATCCACGACCAACAACTTCTGCCTAAGGTCTCCCTGCGTAAAACTCTTGCGGGACATCGTTATAAAATCAAACAGCGGCTGCAATTCCTTCACTTGAAAGACTTCTTCTATGCCTCCGATATTCTTATCGGATATCAGATTCACATACTGCATGAAAAGCCCGTTAGCCAGAACCACATCCTTGCCTGGATTGAAAATGGCCAGTCCTTCATTGGAAATCTGCAAATGTGTGATAAGCTTCTCACGCTCGCGGAAAAGATCGTCCTTCGCCTTGCGTAACCGTGTATAAATATCGACGATATGCCGTGAAATCTGCCCCAAATCGGTATTTCCCAATCCCTTCAAATCATTCGTATCCACAGCCTCGTCCTGATCGGCACGACGTGCAAAAAGGCGAAGCTGAGTAATCATAGCCCCTAAACGAGCCGTCAAGTTATAAAAGACGAGGAACAAAATGGCAGATAACAAAAATGAAAACCATAAATACCCCTTGTCGGCATTCAACATGGCAATCAAATCCGTATCGTAAGGCAATGCGCTACGTACGAACAACTCTTTCTCCGGAAAATAATTCGCCGAATAAAAGAATTCCTCTCCAAGAGTCTCTGAGGTTCTTTTGATGGAATATCCGCTTCCTGCAGCCAAAGCCTCACGTATTTCCTCACGGTCCAGGTGATTATCCTTCACATGTTCGGAGGAAATATCATTATCGAAAATCACTTTTCCGTGACGGTCTACAAGCGTGACACGCAGTTTCTGAAGATGGTGCCGTACACGATAGCGCGCCACATAATCTTTCACTGAAAAGGCCGTATCAGCCATGTGATCATACAAATCCACGTTGAACATGGTCAGCGTAGAATTCAACAACTCCACCTTATGCGTCTTCTCGCGGTGATACTGATAATACAAGAAACTTGCTACGAAAACACAATAAATAGCGATAACGGAAAAAAACAGATATTGGCTGAATGACAATGACTTTCTTTTCATCTCAATCTTTCACAGAGGTATCGAAACAATATCCGTAACCCAAACGGGTGACGACAAACTTTCCGTATCCGTCGAGTTTTTTACGCAAACGGGTTATGTTCACATCTACCGTCCGGTCCAGCACCTCGGCATCGTTGTTCCATATCCTACGCAGTATCTCAGCCCGCGAAAACACACGGCCCTCATTTTCCAACAGTAAGCGCAAAATCTCAAATTCGGTCTTAGTCAACTGCAACGCCTCGCCGCACAGCACGGCCTCTTTTTTGTTAAGATCCAATTTCAACTCCTTAAAACCGATATAAGCAGCCGGTACCGCCTGTTGCGGCGCCGTACGACGAAGCACAGCCTTGATTCTCATCTGCACTTCGCGCAGGGAAAAGGGCTTGGAAATATAGTCGTCCGCCCCCAAAGTGAATCCGGTGACGGCATCGTTCTCCGTATCACGCGCCGTAAGAAAGATAATAGGTATATCACGAGTCTCCCGCACTTGCTTGAGCATCTTGGCCATCTTAAAACCAGAGATTTCTCCCATCATGACGTCCAACAACAGAAGGTGGAACTTGGTCAGATCCATCTTAAGTGCTTCTTCGGCTGAATTGGCCGTTTCTACTTCGTACCCCTCATTCTCCAGATTGAACTTCAGGATGTCGCACAAATCTTCTTCATCGTCCACCACGAGAATCCTGTAATTTGTATTCATCAGACTTACCGCTTTAAATTATTATTTTCCGACTGCAAAATTACAAGTTAGTTGTTGCACGAATATGAAACCTGTGTTACAATACCGTTACAATACCTTTTTCTTGTTGGAACCTGCGGCATGCACGAACCCAATGACGCATGTGACCGATTATTTCCTGTGTCTCTTGCAAAGTACTCATATAAAGATATTCAATCTTCAGATTGTCCATATCCCCCTTGCGTATGCGGTCTTGCTGAATCTTGCGGAGCTGGGACAACTGGGCTTTCATCTCGTCTCCAAACTGCCGAACCTGCAACGCATTATCGTAATTATTCGTCTCTATCATGCCGGCAATGACATTCATCAACCTTTCCACCCCTTCCCGAATCGGCATGAATTCTTTCACGTATTCCTCGGGCATGGGATTGAAATTATTGTCCACATGTTCCAATGAAGGCTCACACATACGCTTCAGGCAGTACAAACTCTGTTCGCAACTGTTACATGCCAAATGGAACCATGTATCTTTTTCAACAGCTTGCAGCGGGTCTATTTTACGTAATCCCACCAGTTCTTTCCGACGGATTACCTTCCAATTCTTCCGCTCATCCTCCAAATGGTTCAAAGTCCGTCGCAACACTTTGACATCCTCGGCAATCAAACCGGAAGTAGTCTGCATATAAGCTTCCGATATATACTTCACCATCTTCGACTGATAAGCACTGATATGCCGGTTCAATAATACCCAAGCTTCATCCTTATCATTGGTTTGTGCCAATTCCGTGAAAATCTCATCCCGCTGTACTGCCGCCATCTTCTTCTTATAACTGCGATTATTCTGAATAAGCATGAACACGACTACAACAATGAGCAATACCATAGCCACCACTCCACCGAAATGTACAAACAACGTCACGATGAAACACAGGAAGAAAGCCGCACCGGCCGTCATAAACCATCCGCCAATCACAGAAATCACACCGGTCACGCGGAACACGGCACTCTCGCGTCCCCATGCACGGTCGGCCAATGACGAACCCATGCCCACCATAAACGCCACGTATGTGGTAGACAACGGAAGTTTCAGAGACGTACCCACTACGATCAACAAGCCGGCCAACACCAAATTCACGGAAGCGCGTACCAAATCGAACGCCGCACCATTCGGAATAATAGCCTCATCCTGATTGAAACGTGAATTGATCCATTTCCTCATCCATGCAGGAATATGGTCTACCACATACTCGTTGCTGTTAATCACGCTCCTCACCAACCGACGGGCAAAACGGGAAGAACCGAACATTTCGTCGCCGGCTGTCTGACGGGACAAGTCGACAGAAGTCTTTACCACATTCTGCGCCTTCTTCGATGTCATCAAAGCAATCGTCATCACGACTCCAGCCCCGATAAGAAAAAAGACAGATGTTCCCGCTGGTTCATTCAGCACGCCCATCATGTGAGTGGCCGGATTCGCCCCCGGAGTAGCCATGAAATCCTGATAAGAAGAAAAACCGGCCAACGTCACACCGATGAAATTCACCAGGTCATTCCCGGCAAAGGCCATGGCTAATGAGAATGTTCCAAAAAGCACTATAATCTTGAAAACATTGACCTTACACCAATGCAGGACTTGCATCAGTACCGTAAATCCGATAATAAAAGAAATCAATATCGCATGCGTGTTGTCAGCAATCCAAACTTTAATATCGGAGGTCATAAACGAAGCACTGCCGAAACCTTTTACCAATAAGAAATAAGCAATGGAAGTAATGGAAAGCCCTCCGAACAAACCTATGGTATATTTAAGATGCTTGGTATAGTGAAAAGTAAAAATAAGGCGGGAAATCCATTGCACCAACATTCCGAAAACAAAAGCAATGGCGACAGAAAGGAAAATGGCCAAAATCACCGTAAAGGCTTTATCCGTATTAATCAAGCCGGCATAGGTAAGCGAGGAATCATGAAGCATCTTCACCAAAGCCAAGGCCGTACTACCACCTAATAACTCGAAAACCATCGACACCGTGGTGGAGGTGGGCATTCCCAATGTATTGAATATATCGAGCAGAATCACATCAGAAGCAACCACTGCCAAAAAGACGCACATCAACTCTTCGAAAGTAAAGAACTCGGGGTGAAAAATGCCATGCCGCGCAATGTCCATCATGCCGTCGCTCGTCGTGGCTCCCACAAAGATACCCACTGCCGCAATTATCAGAATGGTCTTGAAACGCGCAACTTTTGAACCGATGGCCGAACCTAAAAAGTTCACGGCATCATTACTGACCCCCACAAACAAATCAAAAGTGGAAAGGGCAAACAGGAATATGACTATTCCCAAATAAACAAGCTCCATACGATTACTTCATATTTGATTCTGTGACAAAGATAAGCATTTTCCCTTTTGCGACAATTATATTCCTATAACATTTTTCACAAGAATGCAACACAAATGTATTGCCGTCGTAATACACATTTATTCAAAACGAATAGACCGAGCCGGATGGATACGGGAAACCAAGAAACTCGGAACGATAAGCGACAACACGCATATCACCAAAGTAGCCGCATTGATAGCCAGTACATACCCGAGATTGAACAAGACCGGTACCGAATCCACATAGTATATCGACGCATCCAAACGGAATACTCCTGTATAATGCTGAAGAACCACTATGCCTATTCCTATTATATTTCCCCAAAGCAATCCTTTCCCCATGACGAACACGGCAAAATACAAGAAAATATGACGGATACCACGGTTAGTCGCTCCTAACGCTTTCATGATTCCGATAAAGTTAGTACGTTCCAATATAATAATGAGCAAACCGGAAATCATCGTAAACCCGGCTACAGATACCATCAGAGCCAAAATGACCCACACATTGACGTCCAAAAGGCTGAGCCAGGCAAATATCTGAGGATAAAGTTCCTGTATCGTCATTGTCACATACGAACCGCCGTAAGCGTCTGTCTTTCGGTTTACCAGCTTAATCAATGCACCGGAGACTTCGTCCACACGGTTCAAGTCCTTTACTGAGATTTCTATTCCGCTATACTGATCCGGAGCCCACGCATTCAAACGGTTGCAAGTATAAAGGTCCGTAAAGACCAAAGCTTTGTCGAACTCCGTCAAATGCGTACAATAAATACCCGACACCGTAAAACGACGGGTACGCACGGAGTTCTCGAAGAAATAGGCAAAGACCTTAGAGCCGACTTCCAAATGCAATTCATCGGCTATCTGCCGGGATATGACGATCCGGTTGGAAGCCACCGTATCGGAAAAAGACGGCAGTTCCCCCTCTTCCATGTGGGCTTTCAGGAAAGACGCATCGAATTCCACCCCCACGCCATGCAAAAGAATACCTTTGAAATCGGCATCCGTCTTGAGTATTCCCTCCTTATTGCAGAAACGTTGCACATGCGCCACCCCTTTCATGTCCCCGACCTCCTTCATCAAAGCAGGGGGCACCGCAATAGGCTGCGGGGAATTTGTCGTGACCGACGCATAGTTTTGAATCTGTATATGAGAACCGAATCCGACGACTTTCGAACTGATTTCCTGTTTGAAGCCCAGCACCACGCACACCGAAATAATCATCACGGCCAAACCGACAGCCACTCCGGACGTAGCTATCAATATGGCCGGACGCGATACTTTTTTCACATCGCCGTGCTCACGGAACAGCTTTCGGGCTATAAACAGATTGAAATTCATTCCTCTTGCCGTCTTATTCTGCCACACGGCCGGGATATGCCTCCAATGCTTTGCGCAACACGAAAAGGGCACGTATCAGATCTTCTTTCTTCAACACGTAAGCTATGCGCACCTCGTTCTTACCCGAACCGGGCGTAGTGTAGAATCCTGCGGCCGGAGCCATCATCACGGTCTCCCCCTCATAATCAAAGTCTTTCAAACACCAGGCACAAAACTCCTCCGCATCGTCCACCGGGAGCTTGGCCACCGTATAGAAAGCTCCCATGGGGATGGGAGAATACACTCCGGGGATACGGTTCAGCCCGTCAATCAGACATTTGCGCCGCTCCACATATTCGTCATACACCTCGCGTCCGTACTCTTCCGGCTCGTCGAGCGAAGCCTCCGCCGCAATCTGTCCGATCAAGGGAGGGCTTAAACGGGCCTGGCAAAATTTCATCACGGCTTTGCGGACCTCTACATTCTTCGTAATCAACGCACCGATACGTATGCCGCACTCGCTATATCGCTTGGACACGGAATCTATCAGCACCACATTGTTTTCTATCCCCTCCAAGTGGCAAGCCGAGATGTACGGAGAACCGGTATAGATAAACTCGCGGTACACTTCATCCGAAAAAAGATACAAATCGTACTTCTTCACCAAGTCGCGAATCTGGTTCATCTCACGGCGCGTATAGAGGTATCCCGTGGGGTTGTTCGGATTGCAAATCAGAATGGCCCGCGTACGTTCGTTAATCAACTCCTCGAACTTCTCGACCTTCGGCAACGAAAATCCTTCTTCTATCGTAGTGGATATCGTACGGATGACCGCTCCCGCCGAAATGGCAAATGCCATGTAATTGGCGTATGCCGGTTCGGGAACGATGATTTCGTCGCCCGGATTCAGACAGGACAAAAAGGCGAACAGCACGGCCTCCGAACCTCCTGACGTGATGATGATGTCGTCCGCCGTAAGATTGATATGATATTTGGCATAATATCCGACCAACTTTTCCCGGTAACTCAAATATCCCTGGCTCGGGCTGTATTCCAAAACCGTCCGGTCTATGTGACGGATGGCATCTATGGCCGCTCGCGGAGTCGGCAAATCAGGCTGGCCGATATTCAAATGGTACACATGTATCCCTCTATTTTTAGCCTCGAAGGCCAACGGAGCCAACTTGCGAATCGGCGACTCCGGCATTTCCTGACCGCGAACGGATATTTTAGGCATGTCTTTTCTTTTTTGTTTTTATTTGTTCGAAATTCATGCAAAGATAGCATTTCAACATAAAATGAGCAACAAATCAGCCTATAAAATAGTGCGGTAGAAATTTAATGGAGATTCCCGTGAAGAATATGACAACACGTGCGGCCGGCAACGGACGGATTCACAGAATAGGCCGAGGGGAAGCAAAACGTCCCGCTTGACAATATGGTACCCGTTTCCTTCTTCTATGTACATTTTAACAGTTTGACAAACCGGACGTCCGTCAACAAAAAAAGGCAACCCTAAGGTTGCCTTCTGTACGCCCTCAGGGATTCGAACCCTGGACCCATTGATTAAGAGTCAATTGCTCTACCAACTGAGCTAAGGACGCAAACAAATTTGGAAGTACGCCCTCAGGGATTCGAACCCTGGACCCATTGATTAAGAGTCAATTGCTCTACCAACTGAGCTAAGGACGCATCATCTTTGATTTTGCGAGTGCAAAGGTAGAGCTTTTTATTTAACCCTCCAAACTTTCACCCCTCTTTTTCTCATTTTTTTTCCAATTCGTAAATTTCGGAAGGAATACGGCGCTTCAATACTTCCAGTTCAAAGTCCTTTCCTGCGACAATCCCTACGGAACGGAGGCAGGTATCGACCGTTTTTCGCGCCAGTTCCGGATGATTGTTCTCTTCGCTGATATGACACAACCATACATGCCGAAGCCTGTCCGTAATATGCTCCGCCAGCAGTTGCGCCGCAGCCTTATTGCTCAAATGTCCGTAATCGCCGCTAATCCGCCCTTTCAGATAAGCCGGATACGGCCCCATCATCAGCATGTCTTCGTCATGGTTGGCCTCCAGTACCAGATAATTCGCCCGGGCGATGTAGCCGCCGAACTGTTCTGTCACGTGTCCGGCATCCGTAATGAGGCAGAAGTTGACTTCTCCGTATTGCACGCTATAGCCCACATTGTCCGTACTGTCATGAGGTACATCGAAAGGCGTAATTTCAAAACGGTCCAGCTTCAAGGTCTGCCCCTTCTCCAAGAAATGTATGTTTTCTGCTTTCAATTTCGGATTTGCACAATAATTACGCTTGATTCCGTCGTGTACAAGTTCGGTGGCATAGACCGGAAGCCCATACTCATTCGCCAAGCTCCCGACAGCTTTGATGTGGTCTGCATGGTCATGCGTAATCAACACGGCCTTTATTTGTTTCAAGGAAAGCCCGTAAGTATGAAAATGTTTTTTCAGTGTTCGTATCCCAATTCCGGCATCAATCAATATCCCATAATTTTCTGAGAAGAGGAAGTAGCTGTTTCCGCTACTGCCGCTCCCCAGACAAATAAACTTCAGCATATCCGTATTTTTGTTTATGCAAATATACGAAAACATGAAAGAACGGGCAAATATTTCTTTCCTGCCCTTCTGCCTTACCAACTCAATTTAATGAATTTGCTCTCCCACGGGTTAAATTCCGCTTCGTCCCTCCCGCCGACAGACCTTCCCGTCACGTCGCAAACCGTCACCTTCCGTATCTTCACCTCATCGGAAGTCACAGCAAACACTGCCGGCCGACCGTCCGTTTCACGCAAATGCAGCATCACGGCACGTTCTCCCTCCACAGGAGCCATGTTGACCAGCAAAAGGTTATCCGGGCGAAGTGTGAGAAAGGTGCCGCAAGAGGGTGCATCCTTGTCCTCACGGTCGCCGGCCTGAAGTACCCGGGCCAGGAAAGGAATCCGGTTTTCCCATGCAAAGCGCGTGGCAAATCCGGCTGTCGTGTCCGCCGACGAAGTGATGAAATAACTCCACTGCAAACCTCCGGTCTGGTCTGCGTTAAAATTGGTCGTCCAATAGTTATTCATCGGCCAGGAATACATATTGGTGGTCTGGGGCACGGCTCCGGCCTGATAGCGTCCGGTATTGATGGCACCGAACTGCATCAGGGGGATTTCAGGGCTTCCCATTACAACCTGAACGTCCGAACTGCGTGCCGCCGCAAAATTCTGCACGGTGTACCAATCGTTCGACGAACCGGGAATCTGGTCAACACCGGCTTCGATATTTCCGCCGGGCACGTCCAGAAAGATTCTACCGTCCTCTATCTGGTACGGGAAAGACACATATACGGCTTCCGGTTCCGTCTCTGTTTTTTTACGCAAACTGTAAACCACTTCTATCTTTTTCTCTACCTTATATATATGATACTCCACCGTTAGATTATCATGCCCCATCCCGGCTGCCGTCTCTCCCTTGAAACGGTAAGTATCCCATATAGCCCCTTCCTCGTAAGCCTCGAAACGCATTTTCTCCGGATGCCTGCGCGTAAAGCGCGGGTACGTATATCGCTCCAAAGCACCCCGGTCGTCTATCGTCTCATAAATGAATTCTCCCAACTCCCATTCCGCACTCTCCGTCAACAACTGCCGTTGCAGGTCTTTATCGTAAAGCCGGGAAATGGTGCCCCGTTGCAGATTGAAATCAAGACCATACCACTCATTCTCTACATGCGTACCGGACAAACTTCCTGCGGACGCTCCGGACGGCCGCGGCTCGTCCTTCACGTCTATGCGATACCGGGCGAAGCCCAAAGCCGGCACGTCCCGAACATAAATATACCAATACGTCCCGTCCGAACGGCTCTCGCCAGCCTGGGCAGGAACGCTGCGCCCCGACGCATCCGTAATTTCAAAAACTTTGTCGTGCGGCAAAAGCTGATGGTCGATATACACCTTGGCTATTCCGCTATAACTCCAGTTCAATGTATTGAACACCGCTACGGAAGGCACATCCGTCTTCGGGACGAAAGGCTGCAACAGTCCCATCACCGTTTCGCCCAGCAACCCGGCATGCCGGTAAGCCTCCCACGCATACGACTGTTTCAACGAGCGTTGCTCCCATGTCTCCCGGCCATACGGGTCGCGCACACTCTCACAATACCCGAACGTATGCTCATCATAGAAAAGCAGGGCTTCGTTCATGTCACTCACCTTCCCCATCACCCCCTGAGGCAACTCGGCTCCGGCCAACTTCGCCAAGGCCAAGCCGCCTTGCCCGGCAATCGCATGGGAATGAGTGGCACGGGAAACAGCCGCTTCGCGTGCTCCGGAAGCAAAACCATCCGTCCACCAGTCCGGCCACGCTCCCCGAATGACAGGTATCTGCCCAGCATAATCCCGCTCCACGGTCTTGATAAAGTCCGTAGCGACTGCCGAGCGCAATTTAGGCCATTCGTACTTTTCATTCCAACGTTTCACCATCTCGCAACTCCGTGTGGAAGGAGGAGCGTTGTCGGTCAGATACCCGGAATGCTGGATGGCGCAAATGTCGTACGGGTATCCCTTAGCTTCCAGTTGCCCCAGATAATCCCACACGCATTGCTCGAACTTTGTGAAGTCATCAGGGTTGTGCACGCCCCAGTAGTTTCCCAGATGGTAATGTTCCGCACGGTAAGCCAGGATTTTCTTCCCCGATGGCGACTCCCACCAAAATACTGTGGGCTTGTCGAAGCATATCAAGGCCCGATGCCCGTGCGTCCCCATATTCAGGTACTTCACTCCCGCGTCGGCAAAATATTCACTGAAACACCAGGCTATTCCGTTTACGTCATCTTGCACGGCCAAGTCCGCCCGTAACCCTTCGTCCCGGAATAACTTTAACGGAGCCAAGGATGCCGCCAAGGTCCGTTCGTCCGGCAACTCGTCAAAATTCAGGTACATGGCCCCCAACTCTATCCGCCCCTCTTTCACCCTGCGTTTCAAACGTTCGACCTGGGAAGCCGGACGGTTTTTCAAATATTCTTTCACAGGCCAAGCCACCTCGCAAGTCCACCGGAACCGCGCGGCATCCGGGTAATGGTCCGTGGCATCGCAATAATCCAATGCATAATCTATGTAACGCAAATGTTCTGCCAGAATCTCCATTTGCGAACGGGTATAGCCGATGTCCGTATGTGTATGCTGCACCAGATTCATCTGCCAATGCCGGGCTGCCGGTACTTTTACTTCATCCGAAGCCAAAGACACCTGTCCGGCACGTAAAGACAATGGCAACGTACGGTCTGCGCCTGCATCTGGAATATCGAATACGAAATGATTTTCTCCTTCTTCCAAGCGGACATGCCGCACCTGCCTGCCTAACGCCAATTCCGCCTCTGTGGCCTGCCCGTCATAACCTACCGTCACAGCCACCCGGCGGACCGGACCTGAAGAAGATTTATACACAGCCGGATGCAGCTTCGTCTGAAGCACCGGAGACGCAGCGGAGCAAACCGGATGAAAAGCCGTTCCCCATAAGAACATCCCCAAAAACAAATTCTGTAATCTCATAGTGATTTTATTGTGATTAAATAGTTAGGATTCTTCAAAAATGTTTTTCCTTTTCATTGGCCATTGCCGGGAAAAGACATATATTTGCGCTGTGAAAATACGAAATCAAACGATGAGGTCAAACGGTTCTTAACCGAAAGACGTAAAAACATTAAAAAATGACGAAAAAGAAAAGATGGCCTCTGGTTTTATGCCTGCTTACAGGATTAGGAGCAGCCGGATGTACGAGCGAAGAAGAGGAACAAGCAAATAGCAGGGCTAAGGAATTTGCGGAAGATTATTTCAATCTGCGTTTCGATGAAGCATACGGGAATTGTACTGAAGATTCCCGCAAATGGATAGCTTTCCGTGCGTCGAACATCACCGAACACGACCTCGAAGCCGTACGGTCTGCCCCGGAAGGAGCATACATAAGTTCAACGGAATGCCAACAAATCAATGACAGTACGGCACTCGTACGTTGCGTCGTTTGCCAAGCACTTGCCGCCGATTCGCTGGAACAGCAAAGAGGGCGTATCGTTCCGGAGGCCGCATATCTCATCCCTTTACGGAAGGAAGGGCGCCGGTGGCTTGTCAGAATGGAAGGCCCACTGCAAAATGCAAAGTAAAATCCCGCTTAAAGTCCGGATGAATAATCGGATAATGGTGACGGACATCATCATACGCCGGATGAATGGCTTTCATACCTCCGTCCAGACGTAAGATGAAATAATCGAAATTCAAACGGAATCCCAATCCGTAAGACACGGCTATCTCCCGCCAGAAACTCCGCATACGGAACTGTCCGCCGGGCTGCTCGGCATAATCGCGAATGGTCCAGATATTGCCGGCGTCTACAAAAAACGCTCCGTGCAATTTCCAAAACAAATAGGTACGGTATTCCGCATTGAGATCCAATTTAATATCACCGGTCTGATTGATAAAGTCGATACGTCCGTCCCCCCCCGTAAAACGTCCGGGTCCCAATTCCCTGACAGACCATCCCCGTACACTGTTAGCTCCTCCGCTGAAATACCGTTTTTCGTAAGGCAGGATAGTAGAGTTTCCGTAGGGATAGGCCACCCCTATGCCAAAATGCAAAGCCAACGAGTTACGGTCGTCGAAACGGAAACTCTTGCTGATGTCGAAATCCCCTTTCAGATACTGCGCGTACGCTATATTGAACAATGTATATTGCCCTTGGTCGTTCCGACTGGCTCCAAAGAGATTAGAGAAACCATACAGCACGTTTCCGGCCGACTCCACATTAAAACGGATGCCCAAGGCATTGCTACCGTAATCCGCAATGCTCGTGGCATTCCGTTGCGAATTATAGGTAAAGCTATAGCCCAGCCTCATGATAAAAAGATTTTCGTAATTGTAACGCAGGATAGCATTCCGGTCAGTTTCGTCTTCCAGATAATCCTTGCGGAACGTCTCGGAAATCCAAGGCATAAACACGTAGTTCAAGTCTATCAGGTCGATGCGGTGGCGGAGCAAGCCGTTCGGGCTTTGCCAACGGTAACGAAGAGCCGAAGTCAAAACACGCCGGTGAAACTCCGGACGGTTCTGGGAATCATATAATAATGAAACCTCTGAAGTGGCACGCATCAACCCGCGATCACGACCATTGAAGCGGAACAACTTGAAATTCGGGAATGTCAGACCGGCTTCCACACTGATTTCCATATAATTCTGGTCGCTGTACCCTTCCAGACCGGTAATGGCTTCAAACGCCCCACGCAGTTTCAGGGAAAACAATTCCGAGCCTCGAAACAGATTCCGGTTTTGGTAAGTCAGAAGCAAGGCTGCCCCCAAATCACCTGCCGAGTTGGTACCTTCCAATTCCGCTCCCAGCGAACGCGGTTTATTCTCGTGCACGGTCACGAATCCGTCCAGCATATTCGGCAAAGAATCATTCTCCACCATTTTAATATTGGAAAACATCACGGCCCCCAACTGGCCGAAGTTACTATAAGTCCGTTGCACATCGCGTTCCCGGTACAGATGCCCCGGCTCAATCGCATTATTATTGGTAAATACCGAAGGCCGGAAAGCCAGTTTATGCTTGTAATAAATGGGAAAGCCGCGATAGACCATACTGTCCAACCGGGAAGTATCACGACTTGTATCGAAAGCCATCGCATCGCCGGAAAAGGAAACAGAATGAATCTTATAACGCCGGTGAAGTTCCGGATCGCTTTCTGCCGATGCCCGGTATAAAGGTATCACCACATCCAGATCCACCTTCTGGTTTCCCACACACGTATCCGCTTCAAACCGGACATATTCCTTATTGAATTTATAATATCCGCTGTTTTGTAAACGACTGCTGATGCGGCTGCGCTCCCCATCCAACACATTCAAATCGAAAGGCATTCCGGGTTGCAAAGATGACAATGCAGCATGTTCGCGGACAATACGCTCCACCACAGAATCCTCTATGAGGTAACGGATGTTTCTCACCCGATAGCGTTCTCCAGGCACAATCTCGTACGTCAGCCTCACCTTCTTTCCTTTCACTACACGCTTCTGATTCACCCGGGCATGAAGGTACCCCAAATTGTTCACAGCCACCAACATGTTCTCACCTGAACGGTTAGCCTGCACCGTATCGAAAATTACCGGGGCCTCCCCTACCCGTTGCAAGAAACGGTTGATTCGCTTGGTCGTGTCCCGTCCGGACAGGGCGTACGGCCCCATAGGAACTTTCAGCAAGCTGAACCACTTGGAATTAGGGTGCTGACGGATATATCCTTTCAACGACGTGACATCGAGCGATTTATCCGTCGACTTCACAGAAACGCTTTCCAGCATATATTCGCCTTCGGGTATGAACTTCGTAGCTGAGCAAGCGCCCAGCAATGCCATGATGATTCCCCCGACTATACTGTATAAAAGTTTCCGCATAAGTGCCATTTGGGATACAAAGATAGTGCAAGGTGAGTGCAGAGACAAACGAAAAACAAAGTTTTTTCAAGTTTGGCTATGCCGAACTGTAGCCTGTCTTATCTAAGAGATAGTGCAAGACGGACGTAAAGACAAATGAAAACGAAGTTTTCTGATTTGACTTTACCGGACCGAAGCCTATCTTCAGGCCGCTTTTGGTTTTGATTTATTTTGCCGGTTCCGAAATAACTTCTTAGATTTGCAGTATAATTGGAACCGAAATGATCAGCAAAAACAAAATCAAGCTCATCCGCTCTCTCGAACAGAAAAAATTCCGCAAAGAGTGGCAACTCTTCGTTGCCGAAGGACATAAACTGGTAGACGACCTGCTATCGGCTTTCGACTGCGCCTTTCTCGCAGCCCGAAAGGAATGGCTGGATACGCGACGGGAAGCCGTGGAAACGCTCGCCCGTAAAGGGTGTGAAATCCAAGAAGTATCGGCCGAGGAGCTTCAAAAAGCCAGTCTGCAAAAGAATCCGCAGGATGTGTTGGCCCTATTCCGTCAACGCCCGGCCGGAGGGGCACCGGAACATCTCTTGAAAGACCAACTCTGCCTCGGGCTCGACGGCGTGCAGGATCCGGGCAATCTGGGTACGATTATCCGTATAGCCGACTGGTTCGGCATCGAACATATATTCTGCTCTCCCGACACGGCCGACCTTTATAATCCCAAAACCGTACAGGCCACCATGGGAGCCATGGCACGTGTTTGCGTACACTACCTTTCACTGACGGATTTGCTACGGACAGCCAATGCCGACATACCGGTCTACGGAACGTTTTTAGACGGAAATGACATGTATGGCACGGAACTAAGTCCCAACGGACTGATTGTCATGGGGAACGAAGGCAAAGGTATCAGCCGGGACGTTGCATCACTCATCAACCGGAAACTGTACATCCCCAACTATCCTCCCGAACGAAACACATCGGAAAGCCTGAACGTAGCCGTAGCCACAGCCATCGTATGCGCTGAATTCAGAAGACGGGATACCATCGGACGACAGGAGTAAGAATATCTGCATCGGCCGGCAATCCGTCGGCTCTCCAAAGTCGCAGGGCATCCGGACCTATATCCGGATTCGCTTTCCGTAACAAGGCGGCAATACAGTCCCAGGGTTGCGGAACGACATCGGGAGGCAATAACAAACCTATGCCTCCATTCCATATCACAGCAGGCATTTCTCCCGTCAAGATACAATAGGATTGATAAAAGCCTTTCTCATCGACCGTTATCACCGGCATGACCGCAAAACGCCCTGATGGCCAGTACACTTTATGAAAAGCAATATGTTTCAAGGCCGCTTGTCCCTTTATGATTTCAATGGCCTCTTCGTCCGGTTCTCGTAGCCCCCGGTTTACGAATCACACGATAAGGCTTTTCCTTTACTACATGAATGGACCGTTCCACCGGACGACTTTCCCTCAATTCCGTCGGAGAAAGACGACGGGAAACCGTATCCGCCGGTACCACCCGCAACATCGAATCTTTCGATGCCACGTCCATACTGTCTGACTTCGCAGCAACCACCGTTGTATCCACAACTACCGGCTGGGGATGGAAACGAACCAGCATAATGTCGCGAAGCCACAACAGGCGAGGTTCTTTGTCTTCGTCCGAAGGTTTATAATACACAAATCCGCCTATTTCTCGAATCGCATGAGCCGTGTCTCCTTCCAAACGAAGCTGCATCAGATTATTGGAATAAATTCTTTGCGTAACGCCAGCCGTGGAATCATTGTCGTACGTCACATAGAAGCCGGCGTATGCTTCATTTTGTCGTCCGTGGGATATATAGCGGGAATCGAAACGCCAGAGCAAGGCGTCCCCCTTATGAAAGGTCGTATCGGCTGTCATGGTAAACAGCAAACGGTCTTCCATAAAACGCGGTTTCAGGATTCTGAACGCACGCTCCTGCCAAATATTGGCCGTATCTCCTTGGGCGTCCAAATGGGCAAATATATCATTCTCTCCCGTAGAAGCTCCCAATGCCGAAACATGCGTACTGTAACGCTCCTGCAACTTTTTATAAATGTCGTTCAGATAAGTGGCATGCGAGGCATACCAAACCATCGTAGAATCGAATTCAGCCTCGCTCACTCCATATTTCTCAAACACGGCCTGCACGTAACTGTAACGCTTAAAGTTCATGCTGTCTTGCCGGGTCTCTGCCATAGCCTGCGCGATATGGTAGTCATAAAGCAAATCCTCCAGTTCCGCAGGCTGAATCAGATCGGACGGTACGCCGGGCTTACATGCCGGAAACAAAAGAAAGGCTGCCACAGCGCCAAAAACTTTACGCAACGACTTTGACATGAAACGTTTGAGAGTTATTGGGAAATACGTTTATGATAAAAAATCAACAAGGCTATGATGCCGCAACTGATGGCCGCATCCGCAAAATTGAATATCGGACTGAAAAAAACAAAATGCTCCCCTCCCACCCATGGCATCCATTCCGGCCAATAAGTGTCGATGATGGGGAAATAAAACATGTCTACCACACGACCGTGGAATAGGCTTTCATACCCCGTCCCGAACGGTACAAAATGAGCCGTGAACGGTGCGGGAGGATTGTTGAATATCAATCCGTAGAACACGCAGTCTATGATGTTTCCCGCCGCCCCGGCCAAAACCAGAGACAAACAGACGACAAAACCCGTAGGCACGCCTTTGCGTATCGACCTATAAAGGAGATACGCAATGACGACCACGGCTATGATACGAAAGGAAGTCAGAAAAAGCTTGTCGAAAAATTCCCACCCGAATGCCATACCGGGATTCTCCGTAAAGAGAATGTAAAACCAATCGGTCACACGAATACTCTCGTGCAGATACATGTGGGTCTTGACTGCAATCTTAATCCATTGGTCTATGACAAGCACCAAGAAGATAATCAACAAAGCCAAACGCCCCTGAGTGAGCCATCCCCAACCGCTTCTTCCTTCTGCCTCCATTACTTTTTCATGTTTTTAGCCTCTATGCTCAATGTTGCATGAGGAACCAGACGTAAACGTTCCTTGGGAATCAATTTACCGGTCTCACGGCAAATCCCATAGGTTTTGTTTTCGATACGTATCAGGGCAGCCTCAAGCCCCTTGATGAACTTCTGCTGGCGAGCCGCCAACATAGACAGTTCCTCCTTGGTCTGTGTATTGGCACCTTCTTCCAACGCCTTATAAGTAGGCGACGTATCATCCACTCCGTTATTGTCCGTGTTCATCAATGTCCCCATCATGGTTTCATATTCTTCACGCGCCACTGCCAGCTTACTCAGGATCAACTCCTTGAATTCGGCTAATTCCTCATCGCTATAACGTGTTTTCTCTGTCATAATACTTCTTATTTTAGGGTTAATAATGTTCACTCACTCTCTGTCTATCTTTACCTCAACGGTGTAATCGTCGAAGTCTATGGTCACACCACCGTCTACCTTATCCGCTACGGTAAGCGAATTGGCCAAAACCTGGCCACAGATATAGTCTCTGTATTCCGCCACGGCCTTGTCCGTTTGTTCCGCATGGGAAAGCGTCACGGCAATGCGGTCGGTAATCTCGAAATTCTTTTCCTTACGCAAGTTCTGTATACGCTTCACCAATTCACGGGCCGTACCCTCCACGCGAAGCGCATCCGTCACGGTAATATCGAGCGCCACCGTCAGGCTGCCTTCATTGGCCACCGTCCAGCCGGGAATGTCCTCACTGAAAATCTCCACGTCGGCCACCTCGATGGTTACCGCCTCGCCACTCTCCAAGGCCACGCCGAGCGTGCCTTCGCGTTCCAACTCAGTTATCTGTTCTTGTGTCAGGCTCTCCACCGCAACGGCCACGTTCTTCATCAGTTTACCGAACTTCTTGCCCATCGTACGGAAGTTGCACTTCACTTTCTTCACCAGCATGCCATCGCCTTCCACAAACTGCAATTCCTTGACGTTCACTTCGTCCAGAATCAACTGTTTCACGGCTTCTATGCTTTCACGGCGTTCTGCATCGCCCGACAGTATGGAAATGCACTGCAAGGGCTGACGCACGATAATCCGTTCTTTCTTGCGCAAGGACAAGACCATGGACGTAATCTGCTGCGCCAGTTCCATACGATACTCTAACGCTTTGTCCACCTTCGTTTCATCGCAAACCGGGAATGTGGCCAAATGCACGCTCTCCGCTTCCGCACGACCGGTTGCAGCCGTCAGGTCATGATACAAACGGTCGGCATAATACGGAGCGATGGGTGCCATCAGTCTGGCCACCGTCTCCAGGCAAGTGTATAACGTCTGATAAGCCGAAAGCTTATCCGTACTCATCGCACTGCCCCAAAAACGCTTACGACTCAGGCGGACGAACCAGTTGCTCACGTTATCTATCACGAAATCCTGAATCAGGCGTCCGGCCTTCGTCGGTTCATAATCCTCGTAACAAGCCTCCACGTTCTTCACCAATGTATTCAACTCGGACAAGATCCAACGGTCTATTTCCGGACGTTCGCTCATGGGCACATCGGTTTCGGCATAATACCAACCGTCCACATTAGCATACATCGTCAGGAAAGAATAAGTCTGGAACAACTTGCCGAAGAACGTACGGCTGACTTCCTGTACGCCGGCCTCGTCGAATTTCAGGTTATCCCACGGCGAAGAATTGGTAATCATATACCAACGTACGGCATCCGAACCGTATTGCTCTATCGCACCGAACGGATCCACCGCATTACCCAAACGCTTGGACATCTTGTTCCCGTTCTTGTCGAGTACAAGTCCGTTGGATATTACAGCCTTATAAGCCACACTATCGAATACCATCGTAGAGATGGCATGCAGCGTAAAGAACCAACCGCGGGTCTGATCCACACCTTCTGCAATGAAATCGGCAGGATAAACCGTACGGTTATCCAACTCCGCCTTATGCTCGAACGGATAATGAATCTGGGCGTAAGGCATGGCACCGGAGTCGAACCACACGTCGATAAGGTCGGTCTCCCGCTTCATCGGCTTACCCGTGGGACTAATCAAAACGACCTCATCCACAAACGGACGGTGCAAATCTATTTTGTCATAATTGTCCTGACTGTAATCGCCCGGAACGAAACCACGGTCTTTCAGCGGATTGGAAGCCATCAGTCCGGCCGCAACCGCTTTCTCGATTTCGGCATACAGCTCCTCCACCGAACCGATACAGGTTTCCTCACCGTCTTCCGACCGCCAGATCGGCAACGGCGTACCCCAATAACGGCTACGGCTCAAGTTCCAGTCATTCAGGTTCTCCAACCATTTACCGAAACGTCCGGTCCCGGTGGATGCCGGCTTCCAGTTGATGGTACGGTTCAGTTCTATCATCCGTTCCTTGGCGGCCGTGCTGCGGATGAACCAACTGTCGAGCGGATAATACAGAATCGGCTTGTCCGTCCGCCAACAATGCGGATAGTTGTGCACGTGTTTTTCTATCTTGAATGCCATTCCGCGCTGCTTCAGTTCCATGCAGAGCGCCACGTCGAGGGTTTCGTCCTTGTCGGTCTTCTTCGGGTCGTAGGCATTTTTCACGAACTGGCCTTCCCACTTCCTGTATTCGTCCACACGGACACAACGCTTCACGAAGTCCTCGTCCAACTCGTCCAACAGATAAAACTTACCGGTCAAATCCACCATCGGACGGAACTCACCCTTGCGGTTGACCAACTGCATGGGAGGAACGCCGGCCGCCTTGGCCACCTGCGCGTCGTCCGCACCGAAAGTCGGAGCGATATGCACGATACCCGTACCGTCTTCCGTCGTCACGTAATCTCCGGGGATGACACGGAAAGCCCCTTCCCCGGGATTTACCCAAGGAAACAACTGTTCGTAGGTCATACCGACCAAATCCGGCCCGAGGTATTCACCCACAATCTGATAAGGTATCACTTTGTCCCCCGGCTTGTAACCGTCCAACGGCATATTCTCACCCTCCGGATTCAGATAAGCCCCCAAACGCGCCTTGGCCAGCACCACTGTTACGGGTTCACCGCTGTACATATTATAAGTACGCACGCATACATACTCTATTTTCGGCCCTACGCACAATGCCGTGTTGGACGAAAGCGTCCAAGGCGTAGTGGTCCATGCCAAGAAATAAGGCGTACCCCAGCCCGTCATTTCAGGGCGCGGATCGAGCATACGGAACTGTGCCGTCACCGTCGTGTCTTTCACGTCACGGTAACAACCGGGCTGGTTCAACTCATGCGAGCTCAGCCCCGTACCGGCTGCGGGCGAATAAGGCTGTATCGTATATCCCTTATATAACAAGCCCTTCCGGTAGAGCTGTTGCAACAGCCACCAAAGCGTCTCGATATATTTATTGTCGTAAGTGATATACGGATGCTCCATGTCCACCCAATAGCCCATCTTATGGCTCAGGTCGGTCCATTCCTCCGTATATTTCATCACATTCGTGCGGCACTTACGGTTATATTCCTCGATGGAAATCGTCTTGCCTATATCCTCCTTCGTGATGCCCAATTCTTTTTCCACTCCCAATTCCACGGGAAGGCCATGGGTATCCCAGCCGGCCTTGCGCTTCACCAAGAAGCCTTTCATAGTCTTGAAACGACAGAACGTATCCTTGATAGAACGTGCCAGGACATGGTGGATACCCGGATGCCCGTTGGCTGAAGGAGGACCTTCGAAGAAGATAAACGAAGGACAGCCTTCACGTTCTGTCATACTCTTATGGAAGACATCTGCGTCATCCCACATCTTCAACACCTCTTTGTTCACATCGGAGAGGTTCAGTTGCGTACGTTCTGCGAATCGGTTTGCCATATATCGTATTTTACTTTCGCGTTACTTTAAAATTTTGGCAAAAATACGATTTCTTTTTCAGAATAGGAAGAATTTCAATAAAAAACTGTCTCGACATCGAACTCCTCATCCCGGAAAATCGTTTGCCGCAGAATGAAAAATCAATCTCAAGCAAAGGACTTTTTGCTTTCCGCAGACAAACAGCCATTTCTACTTTCCTGTATTACAAGACATTCTAAGAACTACAAATAAAGGCGAGGAATGCTCCCACGCATTCTCCGCCTTTATATAAAACTACAAACAAAAACAATTACATTCCGATCTGGCCTTTCCAATTCAGGAACCAGTTGTTCTCTAACATCAACTTATTGTAAAGTGCCCCGTCACGATTCTCCTTACCTCCACGCTTGCTGACCGGGTCGGCCACCCACGCATTATTATGGTAACGTTTGGCAAAACGGATCAAATCATAGAAACGCTTGCCCTCGAAACAGGTTTCCAATGCATTCTCATTGATAATCATACTGTCCACACGGGCTTGCTCTTCTGCCATATTCAGGTAGGCCCAATCCTTACGGCTCTGTCCTATATAACCGTTGATACGGTTACCATCCTTATCCAAAGAATCTACCATCGGATACGCATAATCCGGATCCAACTCAGCATAACCGCAACCGCGTGAATGTACACCTACCGTATTATAGGAATCGGTAGCACTACCGCCTTCCTCACCGATTCGGCCCTTACGGGTTTTGAATGTATTGAAATAATTATTAGCCGAATTCAACTCATTGAGAAATGCCAAGTCGACATCATTACAATATACAGATACACTGTCGTCTACAACATCCTTACTGATTCCCGTAGCCAAAATAGCGTATGCCATACGGGGGAAACCGCCATTATTGAGAGCTTCGGCCAAACGCAGCCAAACATCAGTCTCGCGATAGATACCTATATTACGTTGGCTAACCTTGTAGATACTCTGCATCGTAAACTTATCGGCAGCCCCTCCTGTCGTAATATTAACGGTTCTCGAACGCCACTGAGCAGCCAAACGCAAATCGCCTTTATATATCGCAGATTCCTCAATCATATCTGGAACAACATCTATTGGACGATTTTCCTTGTCCAAAAACGAATAAGATTGTGCCTGACTGATCTCTTGCATGTGCAACGACGGCGTTATACTATAAATTGTCGAAGTAACGTAAATACCATTGCTATTGGTCGACGAATTGTATAAGCTTGGCACCTCACTGAAATATCCTCGGCTGGAAGCAGAGTCCATCGGGATGATAGTAAAAGTTTCCGTACCATATGTCCCCGGATTCTGTCCTGGAATAGAATAAGAAAAACCATAAGAGTTCCCCAGTGAAGAAGAATATTCCATCCAATAAGCTGAATACTGATTTGAGAAATAATAAATAGGCTTCACGAACCCGTCCCCTACACTACGCTCATCCATAATCCAACGGAAATAGCATTTGGCAGCCTCACGGTAATATGCACGTCCGGCGTCCGTTCCCTGACAAGAAGCCTTCCAGAGATACAAATCACCCAACACTACGTCTACCGGAAAATAACAGTTGGCCATCAAAATACTACCTACCTTATGCAAAACGGGCCACGGTGTATTGCTGTAAGGCTTCAAGTCATTGATAAAATAATCACAGATGGCTTCAATGTCCTTACGGTCTTTCACATCAAGACTGACATCGTTGGCATCCTGTTCCGTCAGCAACGGCTCCGTGTAAAAAGGCACCTTTCCATAGTTCAACGCCAGTTGCAGATACGCCCATGCACGGATGGATCTTACCTGAGCCATTTCTTTAGCAAAAATCTGATTGCCCCGATTGTCGTATGCAGCCGTATCAGCGTATGCAAGATAATAATTACAATTGTTAATCACTGCATAATAATCACGCGGACTATTATATTTGTTCTCATCCGTCACTTCGAAGTTGGCTAACGCACGCAAATCGGCATTGGCTTGAGTGGTCAAAGTAACGAGGTCGCCCCGCACCTCACCCAATAGGTTGGTACGATCGCCGATACCCTGCAACTTGTAAATAATACCAATCAGAGAAGTAGCAGTATCGGCTGGGGTAGTCAGATGGCTACCGTTTTCGTATATCACATAATCCGAAGTCGGTTCAAGCATGTCTTCGCAGGCTCCTAAGATACTTGCTCCGACAGCCGCCAACGCAATCTGAAAAATATAAGATTTGAGTTTCATAAGAGACTGAATTAAAGGTTGATTTTAATACCGAGCATAAAGTTACGGCTGTTAGCCAACAGGCCGCGGTCTATGCCTTGTTCCAAAACACTGTTGCTCATGGAGAAGTCCGGATCGGCTCCTAAGTACTTAGACACGGTAAAGACGTTGTTTGCCTGTCCCCAGAACGTCAGGCCGTGGATGAAAGTGCTGTTGAGCGGAAGTTCATAGCTCAACGTGATAGACTTCAGGCGCAGGTAACTGGCATCCTCAATCCAACGGTCGCTGAAGCGGGCATTACCCATAGGATCTTCCCACATCACCGTCGGCATGTCGGTCACCTGTCCTTCATAGCTCCAACGGTTCACCATCGCTACCGACTGGTTCATGAAACGGTTTCCGCTTTCCAACTGCGAACGCAAGTAGTTGTAGGCATCGTTGCCCAGGCTGTAATTGAAGTTTACATCCAAACGGATACGCTTGTAACTCAAAGAGGTGAAGATGTTACCGTAAATATCCGGGTTCGGATCTCCGATGACCTGCATATCGGCCTTGTTGATTTCCTTGTCACCATTGTCAGCAAACTTCACGTCGCCGGCTCCGAAGTAAGTCTTGTCGATACCGTTCTCACCCAAGATATACAATCCGTCGGCTTTGGCCTCTTCCGAAGTGGCATATACGTGCGTACCGGATGCGGTGGCCTCGGTCTTGTAACCATAGAACAAATTCACCGGTTGGCCGATTTGCGAACGGATGGTAGCACCATAAACTTCGGCATCCACATAATCCTGTCCGTCGGGCAGGGCTGTCAGCTTGTTCTTGTAATGGCCGACACTGGCACCCAGTTCCCAGTTCCAGTTGCGGGTGGCAATGATATGGCCGTTCACCGTAATATTATAGCCCTTGTTCTCCAAAGAACCACCGTTCACCCAGTTGTTTTCCAAACCGGTAATGAAGTTCAGCTCATGGTAAGTCAACAGATTGTCTGTCCAACTCTTGAACACGTTTACTTTCAAGTTCAAACGGTTCTTCAGGAAATTCAACTCCGTACCGAAACTGAAGCGACGGGTGGTTTCCCACTGTACTTCCGTATTGCCCAAATTACCCAAAACCAAACCATTGGCCTGATTCTGGAACAAGATACTCTTGAAATAAGTACGGGTGGCATCAAAATCGATACCGTCGTTACCGCTCACATCGTACCCCATCGTAAATTTGGCATAGTCTATTCCCGGCACATCGAACCAACTTTCATTGGACAACACCCAACCGGCCTGGATTCCGGGGAAAACGCCCCAACGCACACCGGCCAGTTTGAAACCGTCTTTCGCTTCCTTACCGAATCGTGAAGAACTTTCGATGGCCAGATTACCTTCCACGAAATAACGCTTTCTGTAATCGTAACGGGCCTGTCCGTACCAACTCATCGAAGTCCATTCGTTGGTGCTACCGGTAGTCGTCTTGTTTTGCGTATCATTGATAAACGGCGTTTTGTCGCTACCCGTATTATAACCCAACTGCGTGTCTACCTTGTAACGGTCGTTCATATAACGGAACCCTCCCAACAAATCAATGCTGTGTGCCCCATACTGGTTGCCCCACTCTATTTTCGTATCGCTCGTGATAGAGTTCTGCGAAGAATAAAGCGAACGGATTTCATTCTCCACAGTAAGGCCGATAGAAGACACATAGTAATCAGGCACGCCATTGATGGGCACATAATACTTGTCGTTCGTATTTGTCAACGTATAGCTGAACAAAGAACTGAGGGACAAATGTTTGTTGAACTGCCATCTCGGTGTAATGGCGATGTTCAAATAAGAGTTCTCAAAGTAATTCTTGTTCTGGGCCGTACCGTATTCATTGATAGAAGCCGGGTTGGCCAAACGGTAATTCACATTACCAATCGAAGCCAAAGCCTGGTCCAGATAATCCTCGTCATTATTGTCGAATGCCACGTCGGAAATCTTACCGTTAGAATAAGCATACGGGCTCAGCATCGGGCTTTTCACCAAACCGAGATAATTGACGGAAGTCACCGTTCCTTCATTGTACCCTTCCGGCGCACCCTGGTCTTTCAAGTTACGCGTCACATTGCTGTAAGAAGCGTCGAAGCGGATGAACAGATGCTTGAACATGTTGATGTCCGTATTGAAGCGGATATTCAAACGGTTCACGTCATTGTCTTCCAACACACTCTGCGCACCATTATACCCCAATGCGAGGAAATAGCTAGCTACCTCATCACCTCCTTGTACCGAAATACCATAATTCTGCGAGAAAGCCTCACGGTAGATGACATCGTTCCAATCCGTATTATTATTGTATTTATTGTAATAGTAATTATTCGGATCGGAAGTCAGGAACTGGAATCCAGACAAGTTCGTACCCGTCGTCTTCAACAAGTCCGAAGCGTATGTCTTGAACTGCGAACCGCTCATCACCGGAAGCGATTTAGGCAATAAGGTAATACCGGCCGACACGGTAGCATCGATTTTCGTAGCCAGACTCGTGTTGCGCTTCGTCTCAATGAGAATCACGCCATTGGCACCTTTGGCTCCGTAGATGGCCGTACCATTGGCCATCACCTTCACGCTCTTGATTTCATTGACGTTGAAAGATGTCAGGATATCATTGTAGAAACCGTCATGGATCATCGTACGGTCATATTGTTGGTCCACGATAACCCCGTCAATCACGACCAACGGTTGACCGTTGCTGTGCAAGGAATTGATACCGTTCATCATCATGAAATTTCCGATACCGGGCGTACCTCCACGGGAAATCGTACGGACATTGGCTCCTAACTGGTCACCAATTTCGGACGTGATATTCAATGACGGACTATAATCGAACTTGTCTGCCACCACCGTGTTCAGGATATTGTCGTCCGCACCGTATGCCGAACGCATGGCACTCGAATACATCGTCACGTCACGCAACTTACCTGATTGGTTAATACCCACACGAACCGTATTATAGTCCGGTGCCGTGATTTTTAATGCCGTGGCGTACTCCGGCACGTCGAGCTTATACGTACCGTCTTCTTCGGTCAACGCACTGTAACCGTCGTAACCGCTCACACTGACCAACGCCCCACCCAAAGGAGTGCCGGATGTCACTGCGAACACTTGTCCGCTGACCGGACGTGTCTTTACATTTTTCTTGATCGGACTGGCAGGTCTGGCCGCAGTCACGGTGTCGGTAGCGGCCTCTTCCTGGGCATAGCCCCCCAAAGTGCCTGCCATCAACAATGCTAAACAATAGAATCTATATCTTTTCATTACTCATGCTCTAATATTGTTCTACAATCAATTTTCATCGCTTCCGGAACCGGATGTAGGACGTGGCTCGAAAATCACACAGTCTATCGCCAAATCCTTACTGTAACCGTCCGGTACCGTACGTCCCTTGATAGATTGTATGGTCAGCAACACTCTGGAGTCTTCCTCTCCGTAGTTACAAACCGGAGATACGAAGCCTTCCTTCACCGTTATGGTGTCCATCCTTGTGGCATCGACATCTACGTCCGTGCACAAAGTCACCGCATTGCTTCCTTCAATCATATCGCCGGTCCTCGACGAATAATATCTGATTTTCGCAGTAAACTGACGCTTCAACTGCGCATCCTCCTTGGCCAAAGAGTCTCCGGCCAAAGGAGAGGCAAACACGACCTTGATGTCATACGGGCAGTTGGAAAGCGTGCTAGGAATCTTAAAGGTAATTTCCGGTTGGTTGGTACGCCCCGAACGGGCATCCTTTACCACTAAGTAACCACCCGCTGACACCTTGAAATTCTCATTGGTTGCCTCTACTGCATTTACCTGGATTGAAGTCAAGTCGCCCGAAAGCGTCACTGTCGAATAATTATTAGCATATTCCGCTTCAACCTGAACTGGAGTCATGTAAATCAATTTGGTAGGAGGAATACGCCAATCCGTAGCCTTATACAACCGACCGTTGCTACAGTCCTGAGGAGTCAGGCCATGCAGCAAACCACCTGCCTGCATCGGCCATTCAAACTTGGAGCAATCCGGATAAAAAGAAGTATAAGTCGTGGCAACGATGGAATCCGGATTCGCTTCGTTGAAAGGCAATTCTTGCGACCTTACATTGAAGAACGAACTGTATAGGAACATAAATTTGGAATAGAGGTTCTGTAAAGAGTCGCCGTCTTCTCCCAAACTCTTATGGTACTCGAAATAAGAACGGTACAAGTCTATGTTTTCCTTCCAAATCTTATTGGTAGGAGCTACGAACCAATACAAACTGTCTTCAGAATCAATCCGGCCCAACTGATTGAAAATAGGATTGTAATTGTACATCACGGAATCCAAATAAACAGTTTCGCCATCCACAATACCACCCGGCACACTGGCCTCTTCGTCAAGCTCTATACGATTCCATGAAAGGAAGAAGTTAGCCACGCTGTCCAGACCGTTGTCTCCTTCCAAATCCATACGGACACGTTCCCAAATATTAGGAAAGAAAGTAGCGGGTCCGTCCACTTTATAAAGCATGCCATTGGAAGACGGGACACCGTTACCCACCATATTCACTTCCCCATTGAGCATGGAGCCGGTCAAACTCAAACGTTTGCCGTTCATCATCTTGACAGTCTCGTCCTTTGTCAACGACGAAACTTGCTGATTGTACATGGCGATATGATTCTTGATAAACTGGTTCAAGGTAGAATTATCGTCATCAATGATCCCCTGGCTTTTCTCTCTCTTATAGGTGTCAATCCACTCCTGGGCTTCTTCCTCCGTAATTTCCGGAGCCCAAACGGTAAACACCTGATTGGCATTCAAAATGTCTTTGTAGCCACAAGAATCAAGAACCTTCACGAAAGGACGTATGCTCTCGTCGAGTTGCATATTTTCCCACAGCGTAGCACCGGGCACCGAGCCATTCACACTGTAATGGTCGTCCCATGTATCCGTACAGGACACACCGGTGGTTGCGGCGATTAACGCCACAACTCCTGTCTGCATATAATATTTCAATTTCATTTTTTCTTTAGTGTTTTAATGTGAATATTAGTAAAGATCTTCACCGATACCTCCGGCACCACAAATACTTATAGGTACCAATTCCATATAATCAAGAATGAAACATCCTCTGTTCCCTTGTGTGAATACGGAACGGATACGAATTTTATGTTCCGTATGGGGTTTTACCTCTACATCGCAGATTTTACGACGGAAAGCATAGGCATTATTATACATCAACGTACAATTATTGGGACTATATCTCGGAGCATCCGTTCCGTCATTCCCCGTAAAGATACTCTTCGGCCCGCTATAATAACCGTTGTTCTTCATCGTACGTGCATTCTCCTCCAACTGTTCACTGGTGTAAATACCGGAAGAACTTTCTTCTGCATTTCGAAAACCCGTAGTCCCATTATAAAGCCCTCCGACGCGTGCATCATCCGCACGATAGCGCATATCGATAGGAATTCCTTGCGGTATGCCGTCCACATAAACCTGGGCAATACCACGATCCAACATACCCGGATAACCTAAACGAAGTTCATACGTGCCGGGAGGAACATTAGGCAACGGGAAAGTTACGTCGTAACTCGTTCCCAAAATATTAATCTCATCTCCCCCCCAGTTCCACCAATAAACTTTCGGACGCTGCACAAAGAAAATGGTATTCTCACTGAACTCACAATTCTTCATATATCCTACCGGAATATAGTAATTATATCCACCGTTTTCACCTCCATTCTCATCATTGTCATGAGCACCGTAAGCCTGTGTCGGATTCCCACACAAACGGATATCATTATTGGTCAACTCTGGCCATAATGTGTAAAAATCCACACGCACTCTCGTATTCATCACTTTGTTACGCATCGCCTGGTCATAAGCCACGACATCGTCCAAATAGAAGTAAGACACGTTCAATGAGAAGTTCTCCGCGCCTGGCTGAGTCAAATAAGCACCACGCACTCTGTCATAAGAATTGTACTCCGTAGCTGTACTATGGTTGATATAGTAACCAGCCGGATGTTCTACCTGCTTGTCCACAGTAGCATACACTCTCTCCAACTTTATCGTGGAATAATCCAACAACGTAGAAATCCACTCCGTAGGATTGGCATAGGCCGTATTGGTACCCCAACAGTTAATCAACTTAGCCGTACTTGCAAACAAACGATCCAGAATATGATAGGACAGGAACATATTCAACGGATTGTAACGGCTGGTCAAAGATTCTTTATTCCAATACTTCTCTTTGTACGTCCTTCCCTCAGAATCGTCAGGATCTACTTCATTCAAACCGAAAATATTGGCAGCCGCATTATCTTTATATTTCTCAACGGCCAAATCGTACAACGCATCGACTTTCTGATCTAAAGTCATATTGGCGTTAAAACGATCGCTGTACTTCTCATACAACACCTCATCGGGAACGATAAGTAATGTAAAACCCTGATAGCGGTGATCCGGACGTTTGGCATAATACTCGTAGCCTTGATCACTCTCGTTGAAGACACCTCCGGAATGAATTCCGGTCTTGAACTCCGGATAATTTTCTTTCCAGATTTCATAGCTGTCATCACGATAATGAATCAACGAGTCCAACAACCCTGTACGACTAAGAGCCTCATAATAAATTGTAAACTCATCATGATTATCATCCAACAGACTGGAACCCAAACTGGTATTCGGTATTAATACTCGATCTACCGGATGAACTACTCCGTTGTCCACAGAGTCATTCTTCAGCTCGTTGATAATGGCGGAACGACGGTTGATTACACTTAACGTCATCCCGTTCGCATCTACCGTATCCCCGTTCGTCACGATAATCAAAGGCAAGTCAAGTTCATTATTTATTTGCTCCGTTTCGGAGAAATTATAAGTGTACTTGATGCTATTATCCACCAAACAGGCTTTCACCAACGTATCGCACAATTCAACCGGAAGTTCCTCGACCGAAGTGTAACCACGTTCTTTCAAAAATGATTCCACTCCGGAATTGATGGCCGGATAGAAAGTTCGGGAACCACGACTTGACAGAAAATCCATCTCACCGGCACGCTCGACAATACGCTTAAACAGGCTGAAATCCTCACGATTCTTCAAAAAATCACTCATCATCTCTCCCGTAAAAGTATAGTAACTATCAGCCGCCAAGTCATCATTACAACTGGTGAACAGACTCATCTGTACCGTTAACAATAAAACGGTACACATAGATATTAATATTTTAAACAAACACTTCATAACAATTATTTACCTGTTGATTCATAAGAGTCACCGGCCTCCGGATAGGCAGGATTCTGCTTCAAATTAGAGTTAACCTGCAATTCGTCGTAATTATAAGGCCAATAAACCGCCATCATGTTCTTAAGCTTACCCGTAGCAGTCGCTGCATTTTCCGTAAACTTACTTTGCACGGCGTCTACCAAGTATTCCGTATTGCCGTCACGACGGGTATGACGTACCAAATCAAACCAACGCTTGCCCTCGAACAAGAACTCACGTCTACGTTCGTCGAACACCAAATCCATCAATTGCGATTTCGTAGAATAATTACTGTAACTCAGAGAAGAAGAAGTGTTCGGTGCCGAACGGTCGGCAATAGCCTTGATTAACTCAAAAGCAGCTTGCCCCAAACTATCATTACGCTGAGTAGATTCTTCTCCCATCATGCAAATCAAAGCTTCCGCTTTAATCAACATCATATCGCTAACCCGGTAAAAAACCCAATTGGCATCATTCTTTGTCATACGACTGACATAGGCCAAACCGCTCCCCGTAGAAAGACTCGGATTAATGCTCATATAGGTATATTTGGCAATATTCACGATTTCCGGATTAGACTCATTATCGACATGTATGGACTCTTTAATACGCGTATCTTTATTCGAAAGAAATATTTGAGGGGATGCTAACTCCTTCCAAAGAGCCTCTGCTGGCGCAAACAACCCATAACCGGGATCCTTATCATTAGATTTGAAAGCACGATAAAAAAACTCGGCCGGTACATCATTCGATTTAGAACCATCGGTCGTACTCTCTGAAAAGTCCAATTCAAAAATACTTTCAGGACCTCCGCCCTCACCGAAATTAAAATCATAGGCAGCACCTGCCAATAAAATGGTGTTGTCATTATCCGGAACCAAAGGATAACCGTTTACTTGATAATAAGAAGAATAGTTATTCGTGAAATATTCTTTCTTAGAATCAATGACCATTTGAGCATATTTCTCTGCATTGGAATAATCATCTATCCACAAATACATATCAGCTAACATCGCAAAAATTGCATTTTGCGTGATACGTCCGTAACTAATATCCTTACCGGACTGTTTCGGCCATACTTTCAATGCATTCGGCCATACATTCAATAAATCATTAATCAGATTCCGAACGATGACATCCCCGTCTGTAGCCGGAAGATTCAATTCTTGCTCGTCATTTGTAATAGCCTCTGTATAATAAGGTACATCCTTAAACGTACGCACCAAATAGAAATAACAAAGGGCACGCAAGGCCGTAACCTCAGCTATCGTAGCCTGCACATCACTCGGCAAATAGTTAGGGTCTTTCTCTGCCACCTCCGGTGCTTTCTTGATTACCAGATTACAACGATCGATAACAGAATAGAAACTCGACCAATCGGTATAAGTATTAGTGGAAAGAATATTCTCACTCAAAATATACCCCTCTGCCGAAGTCGCGCTGAAATCGGATTTGAAACCACGACGTGTATTGTCTGAACGGCTCTCTCCCCAGATGAACAGGCGACGAACAAAGTCGTCATCCTGCATACGTGTGTAGCAACCTGTCACTATCTGGTCCACGTCGTTCTTTTCATTCCAGTAATTATCTTCATATACCATGGTCAACGGATAAATATCCAGAAAGTCTCCACAAGATGTCATAGACATTCCGACCATGGCCAGAAAAGCTGATTTAAACCATATTTTCTTCATCTTATTCATAGCATTATCAATTAGAAATCTACTGTGACACCAAAAGTATATGACTTGGCACGCGGAGTCTGCGCGTTGTCTTGCGTCACGCTATATCCTCCGTAACCCAACTCCGGATCTACGCCGGAATACTTCGTCAAGCAGAAAAGGTTATTACCACTCAAATAGAAACGCAAACCGCTCAAACCGATTTTCTTTACCATCTTCTGCGGCATATTATAAGAAATCTGCAAATAGTTCAGACGCAGGAACGTTCCGTCTTCCACAAAGCGGTCGCTGATCATTGTATTATAGTTCGCGAAGTTGCCGCTTGCGCTCAAAGCACGCGGGATAGAAGTGATGTCCCCTTCTTTACGCCAACGGTAGTTCACAGCCTGGCTCTGGTTGTTGTTGGAACTCATACTCTCCATGTTCAAACGGGCAAGGTTCACAATGTCGTAGTCCACACGGTAGTTGAACTGTGCATTCAAAGCCCAGTCGCCATAATTGAACTTGAACCCGAAACCACCGGTCAACTTCGGCAATGAGTTACCCAAGTAAACCAAGTCAAGTTGGTTGATGTTACCGTCGTGGTTCACATCTTCATAAATGGCATCCCCTCCCTTGAATTCATATCCGGTACCGCCTGAAACATAATTGAACATCATCTGCAACGGGTCACCCTTCATGTCACGCACGATTTCTCCGTTCGCATTGTACACCAAAGGTGCCGTCCATCCGCCATTGTTATTGAAGTTGGCGATGAAAGCCTTGGCATCCGCATCGCCGTCGGCCGCCAAGCGTTCCTTCTGCAAATAGGTATCATAATTATACATATAGACACCCTTGCAACGGTAACCGTAAATGGCACCGAAAGGATTGTCCACCTGTACACGTTGCAGGAGCTTCCGGTTTTCGGCCACCCAGTCACTGTTCAAAGTTTCCAATACACGGGGATCCATGCGGGTTATCTCATTCTTGTTGTTGGCAAACGTGAAATTCAAGTCCATCCAAAACTTACCCTTCTGGATCAGCTTGTTGGTGTTCAAGTTGATTTCCCAACCTTTATTGTTCATGTCCCCCACATTCTGATAAGGATAGCTCGTGAAACCTGAAATACTGGAAATCCTCACTTTCTCCATCAACATGTCCTTAGTAGTCTGAGTATACAAGTTAATATCGGCCTTGATGCGGTCACCCCAAAAGCCCAAGTCGAAACCTACGTTCCACGTGTACTTCATTTCCCACTGCAAGGTGTTCAACTTCAGGTTATTCGGAGCCATACCGGTAGCACCGAAATAGTTACTGGCAGCACTATACTGGTTGACATACAGATAATCCTTGTTGGGTTGGTTACCGGTCATACCCCATCCCGGACGGATAGAAAGCATAGACAACCACTTGCGCGTACCCTCCATCCAAGGCTCATCTATTATGTTCCAACGGCCTGAGAATGCAGGGAAGACACCCCAACGCTTACCCGGACCGAACTTGGTTGTACCGTCTACACGGGCTGATACGTCAAAAATGTATCTTTCTTTATAAGCATAATGGGCAGAGAACGTATAATAAAGACTTCTCCAACGGTTAAAATTACTGGACATACCCGGGGTAATACCACCGGCACTCGGAGCCTCTACCCCGTTCGGCAAACCGGCCACCTCCGTCTTTTGGTCACTCGACGTACCTGAAACCAACTGGAAACGTCCCATCGTCATAAATGAATGGTCTTCGTTCAGGAAATGAGGCACGAAAGTCAACGTATGCGTAGTGGTAAAGGCCAGACTCTTGGAACTAAAGCTTGTAGCCTTGCTCACTCCATCGGCAT
>ENA-OPIO01000040-OPIO01000040.1-human-gut-metagenome-genome-assembly--contig:-NODE-40-length-46972-cov-10.506703_pt1 | contig 46972 bp, 39 predicted proteins | sample MGYA00241395_ERZ501636 | MGnify/ENA primary metagenome ERZ501636 (study PRJEB25962, sample SAMEA2042198) | human gut metagenome | biome: human gut; feature: human-associated habitat; material: faeces... | reverse complement strand
TAAGGGCCGTCCACACGCATCGTAAGGACGGCTTTTACCGGTAATAATGACGGCTTTTATGCCGTTTCATCGCCGTTTTTATTGCACAATTTGATGTTTTGTCGCGTAATGCACTGGTCTTCAATGGGTTATAATTGCACGCCGCAGAATGGCGTATTTGTGGCCAAGAGTCTGATTGCTTGCAAATATCGCCGCTACGGAGCGTCAACGTAAATCAGTTTGCAAGCAAACGCGCCGTATGCCTTTCATAATGTAACGTGAGTTCGGTGTAAGAAATATCGGTAATCATCCAACTTCAAGCTGTCGGTTACCTACCGACCACATGGGACAAAAGAAAAGACAAGTTCTTTTCTTTTGGTAAAATTGTTCCTTATATCGAACTCACGAATGTAAAAACGGTTCATCCGAAAGGTTTGCGGATGAACATGAAAAACCGCCGACAAGGCTTCGTCATGCCTTGCCGGCGGTTGTAGGCGAGTTAAGTTTCTTTATCCTTGGGCTTGCATGTTGTCAAGCTCTGCGGCCATTTCGGCCTGCAGCTCCTCGGCCTTTGCGGCTGCCGCCCGGGCAAAGTCTTCGCCGGTAGAGGCGTAGATGATGCCGCGGCTGCTGTTCACCAGGAGGCCGCAGTCGCGCGTCATGCCGTAGCGGCACACTTCCTGGAGGCTGCCGCCCTGTGCGCCCACGCCGGGTACGAGTAGGAAGTGGTCGGGGGCTACGGCGCGGATGTCATTGAACATCGTGCCCTGTGTTGCTCCTACGACGTACATCATGTTGTCGGCGCTGCCCCAGGCCTGCGACTTGCGGATTACTTTCTCGAATAGGCGTTCACCCTCTTTGTCTTCTGTCAGCTGGAAGTCGTGCGAGCCTTTGTTGCTCGTAAGGGCGAGCAGAATTACCCATTTGCCTTCATACTGGAGGAAGGGGGCGACGCTGTCTTCGCCCATATAGGGGGCTACGGTGAGCGAGTCGACGTCGTACTCCTCGAAGAACGTGCGCGCGTACATGGCAGACGTGTTGCCGATGTCGCCGCGCTTGGCGTCGGCTATGATGAAGTGGTCGGGGTACTGCTCTTTCAGATACTTTACAGTTCGCTCGAACGAGGCCATGCCCCGTGTGCCCATGCACTCGTAAAAGGCAAGGTTGGGCTTGTAGGCTACGCAGTATTCGGCGGTAGCGTCTATGATGGCTTTGTTGAAATTAAAGATTGGGTCGTCGCCTGCGAGCAGGTGCTGGGGTATTTTCTTGATGTCGGTGTCGAGCCCTACGCAGAGAAAGCTCTTCTTCGTGAAAATCTGTTCGATGAGTTGTTGTCTGGTCATTGTATTTTACGGTTATGGGGTTATGGGGTTATGGGGTTATGGGGTTTTGAGGTTATGGGGTTTTGAGGTTATGGGGTTTTGAGGTTATGGGGTTTTGAGGTTTTACGGTTATGGCGTTTTATGGTTTTGCGGTTATGGCGTTTTGCGGTGTGCCTCAAATCTCAAGACCGTACAACCTCAAGACCGTACAACCTTAAGACCGTATAGCCTCAAGACCGCATAACCTCAAGACCGCATAACCTCAAGACCGCATAACCTCAAGACCGCATAACCTCAAGACCGCATAACCGTAAAACCCTATAACCGCAAAACCGTAAAACTATAATTCCGCTTCTTTCATCCTTTCGGCGTTCTCGGCTACGGTCAGGGCGTCGAGCATGTCCTTGATGTCGCCGCCGAGGAAGCCTTGCAGGTCGTGCGTGGTGTAGCCTATGCGGTGGTCGGTTACACGGCCCTGCTGGAAGTTGTACGTGCGTATTTTGGCGCTGCGGTCGCCTGTGGAGACGAGAGTCTTGCGGCGGCTGGCTATGTCGTCGATGTACTTCTGGTGCTCGCGGTCGTAGATGAAGGTGCGCAGGCGCGACAGTGCGCGCTCCTTGTTCTTGGGCTGGTCGCGCGTTTCGGTACACTCTATGAGTATTTCCTCCACTTCGCCGGTGTTGGGGTTCTTCCATGGGTAGCGCAGGCGCACGCCCGATTCTACCTTATTGACGTTCTGTCCGCCTGCTCCCGAGCTGCGGAACGTGTCCCACTTGATGTCGCCCTCGTTGATGTTCACCTCGAACTTGTCTGCCTCGGGCAGCACGGCCACGGTGGCCGCGCTGGTGTGCATACGGCCTTGCGTCTCGGTGGCTGGCACGCGCTGTACGCGGTGTACGCCCGACTCATATTTCAACGTGCCGTAGACATTGTCGCCGCTTACGGCGAAGTCTATTTCCTTGTAGCCGCCAACGGCTCCCTCGCTCACGCTCGTGACGGAGAGCGTCCAGCCCATAGCGTCGCAGAACTTCTTGTACATCTGGAACAGGTCGCCGGCGAAGAGCGCGGCCTCGTCGCCTCCGGTGCCGGCGCGGATTTCCATCTGCACGTTCTTGGCGTCCTCCGGGTCTTTGGGCACGAGGGCGATTTTGATTTCCTCTTCGAGCTTGGGTTGCAGCTCCTCGTTGGTCTGCAACTCCTCGCGCGCCATTTCTTTGAGGTCAGGGTCGCTCTCGTTTGCGAGTATGTCCTTGGCCTCTTTGATTGAGTTGAGGCACGCGATGTATTTCTTCCGCGCCTTCATTATGTCGTCGAGGTCTTTGTACTCGCGCGTCAGGCGGACATATCTTTCCTGGTCTGCGATGACGGACGGGTCGGTGATTAGCGTCGATATTTCCTCGTATCGGCTTTCAAGCCCTTCAAGTTTTTCCAATATGCTGTTGTTGTCTGCCATCGCTTAATAATTAAATTCTCCAAATTCAGACTTTATCGTCAGGCTCTTGGCGCCTTCTTCTATGTGTCCGATTATCTGTGCGTCGATGTTGAAACTCTTACTTATGGCGATGACACGTTCTGCGGTTTCGGGGCTTACGTATATTTCCATACGGTGTCCCATGTTGAAGACTTTGTACATTTCCTGCCAGTCCGTGCCGCTCTGCTCTTTTATGAGTTTGAACAATGGCGGAACGGGGAACATGTTGTCTTTCACGACGCGGCAGTTGTCGCCCACGAAGTGCAGCACCTTCGTCTGCGCTCCGCCCGTGCAGTGTACCATCCCGTGTATCTCGGGGCGTAGCTCGTCGAGCATCTTCTTGATGACCGGGGCGTATGTTCGGGTGGGCGAGAGTACGAGCTGGCCTACGTTTACAGGTACTCCGTCAATGGTGTCGGTGAGTTTATAGCTTCCACTGTACACAAGTTCTTCGGGTACGGCGTGGTCGTAGCTTTCCGGATATTTGCCTGCAATGTATTTTGAGAAAACGTCATGGCGTGCACTCGTCAGTCCGTTGCTGCCCATTCCGCCGTTGTAGCGGTTCTCGTAAGTGGCCTGTCCGAATGAGGCGAGGCCTACGATTACGTCGCCCGGACGTATGTTCGCATTGTCGATTACGTCGCTCCGCTTCATTCGGCACGTCACGGTGGAGTCTACAATGATTGTTCTCACGAGGTCGCCCACGTCGGCTGTCTCGCCTCCTGTGGCGTATATGCCTATGCCCATGTCGCGCATTGAGGCCAAAAGCTCATCTGTTCCGTTGATTATGGCGGAGATTACTTTGCCCGGCACGAGCATCTTGTTGCGTCCGATGGTGCTTGATACGAGTATGTTGTCAACTGCTCCTACGCACAGCAGGTCATCCGTGTTCATTATCAACGCGTCCTGCGCTATGCCTTTCCATACGCTCAGGTCGCCCGTCTCTTTCCAGTAAGTGTATGCCAATGACGATTTTGTTCCGGCACCGTCGGCGTGCATGATGTTGCAATATTCCGGGTCTCCGCCGAGAATGTCGGATATAATCTTGCAGAAGGCTTGTGGGAATATTCCCTTGTCGATGTTCTTTATGGCATTGTGAACATCCTCCTTGGCGGCCGAAACGCCGCGCATCATGTAACGATTGCTTGAATCCATTGTTTTTATATTTAGTGAACGGGTAGCAAGCGGACATGTTGGCAAGGAACTTGGCCTTGCCTCTTGTCGTTTGTACGCTGGCCTCCTTGTGTCTTGTTACTTGTTTGTTGAGTTGCCGTTCCAGAACTCCCAGCTTGCGAATGCTTGCAGGAGGAGCATTTCCAAGCCGTTCTTTACAGTGGCTCCGCGTTCCGCTCCTTTCTTCATAAACAGTGTCTGGTCGGGATTGTATAGTAGGTCGTAGAGCAAGTTCCTGCTGTCCATCGCTTCATAAGGAAGTTTCGGACATTCGTCAATGTGAGGATACATTCCGCACGGGGTGCAGTTTACGATTACGTTGTACTCATGTATTATATCGGGTGTAATCCTTTCGTATTGTATAGTGCCGGGGCGTTCGTACCTGCTTACGAACACTGTCTCGAGACCGAGCGACTTCAAACCGTAATCGATTGCTTTCGACGCTCCGCCCGTACCAAGGATAAGGGCTTTCTTATGGAAACGCTCAAGTATCGGCTCGATGCTTTTCGTAAATCCTATGACGTCGCTGTTATACCCTTTCAGTTTCGTTTCGTTGCCCTTGTGCTCTACTTTTATGACGTTGACTGCGCCTATTGCGCGTGCTTCCGGACTTACGGAGTCAAGGAATGGAATTACTTTTTCTTTGTAAGGTATGGTGACATTCAGCCCGCGCAATTCGGGGTTTGATGCCAATACTTCGGGCAAAGCGTCGATGGTAGGTATCTCAAAGTTGATATACTGTGCGTCGATGTCCTCGTTTTCAAACTTCTCGTTGAAATAGCTTATCGAGAATGAATGTCCGAGCGGATAACCTATAAGTCCGTATTTGTCCATGATGTTATTTATTTGATAGCGAAATAACAAGTACATATGCCGAAAGTCAGACGCTTGAACCTGGCGTCTGAAAATCCGGCTTTCCTGAATATCCCGACCATTTCCTCTCCCTGTGGAAAGGACTCTATCGTGGATATGAGATATTTGTAAGCTTCGTTGTCTTTTGAAATGAGCTTGCCGTAAAGTGGTAGAAGCGTGTGCGAATATATCCAGAACAGCTGTCTCATGGGGAAATGTACAGGGCGGCTAAGCTCGAGAATGCTCAGCTTGCCACCGTCTTTCAGTACGCGGCACATCTCTTTGAGACATGCGTCAAGATTTTGGAAATTCCTTATACCGAAAGCTGTAGTTATGGCGTCGAACGTATTGTTGTCAAACGACATGCGTTCACAGTCTTCCTTTTTGAAGGATATGATGTTGTCAAGCTTCGCGTCCTTGGCCTTTTCCGTCCCGATACGCATCATGCCTTCGGAGATGTCAATGCCTACCACCTTTTTGGGCCGCAGTTTAAGCGCTGACATTATGGCAAAATCGCCTGTGCCTGTCGCAATGTCAAGTATTGTTTCCGGCTTGTACGGCTTCAGTTGGCTGATGGCTTTCTTGCGCCAAAGGTTGTCGATGCCGAAGGATAGGCGGTGATTGAGCAAATCGTAGGAGTGTGCAATGTTGTCAAACATGGTCTCCACCTGCTTGCTCTTTTCCTGTCCGTTGCCGTAAGGCGTTATTTTTTCCTGCCGATAAGTCATGTATGTATTTGAACGTTGGGAATGAGAATTGGAATTTATGATTGGCTTATATTGTCTGGATGAGACTTATAAGCTAATGTAATCATAATTTCCAATTCTCCATTCTCGATTTAAATTCTTATCAGAGTGTCTTCAAATATTCAGTGACGTTTTTTTCTATACGTGCTGCGATGTCTCCTTCTTCCGCCGCCTTGTCAAACTTGTCGCCGGTGATGTGCTCGAACAGTTCGATGTATCGTTCGCTTACGCTTTCGGCATATTCGTCGGTTATCTCGGGCATTACCTGTCCCGGCTCGTTCATGAAGTTGTGCTCTATGAGCCACTGGCGTACAAATTCTTTTGACAACTGTCGTTGCGGCTCGCCCTTTTCAAACTTCTCCTCGTAGCCGTCGGCGTAGAAATAGCGGCTGCTGTCAGGCGTATGTATCTCGTCGATGAGATATACTTTGCCGTCACGCTTGCCGAACTCATATTTTGTGTCAACAAGGATAAGTCCGTGTTTTGCGGCTATTTCCTGCCCGCGGGCGAAGATTTTGCGCGTGTAGTCTTCCATTACCTCATAGTCTTCCTTGCTGACTATGCCCTGGGCGATGATTTCCTCTTTCGATATGTTCATGTCGTGACCTTCGTCAGCCTTGGTGGTCGGCGTAATGATAGGCTCGGGGAAACGCTGGTTTTCGCGCATTCCGTCAGGCAGCTTGACACCGCACAGCTCGCGGCATCCCTTCTGGTATTCGCGCCAAGCTGAGCCGGTAAGTATGGAACGGATAATCATTTCCACGCGGAATCCTTCGCATTTCAGGCCGACAGTAACCATAGGGTCGGGTGTGGCGAGCTTCCAGTTGGGGCATATGTCTGTAGTCTGGTCGAGGAATTTTGCCGCAATTTGGTTAAGTACCTGTCCTTTGAAGGGTATGCCTTTGGGCAGGACTACGTCGAAGGCTGAAATCCTGTCTGTCGCAATCATTACAAGGATGTCGTCATTGATGTTGTACACATCACGCACTTTTCCGTGGTAAACGCTTTTCTGTCCGTCAAAATGGAACTCTGTCTTTGTTAATGCTTTCATCTTTATTTTGTTTTATTATGACCGATGGATATGCAAGCCGATGAGTTGAGGGCGCATTCCGCTCACTGCTCTCCGCCGACCGCCTTGTCCTTGCTACGTTCGTGCCTGTCGTAAGCTTGTACTATGCGGGTTACGAGCTTGTGCCTTACAATGTCTTTGTCGTTCATTCTTACGATGGATATGCCCTCCACGCCGTCCAGTATGCCGATGGCCTCGCGCAGTCCGCTCGTCGTTCCGTGCGGCAGGTCTACCTGTGTCAGGTCGCCGGTGATAATCATTTTTGTGTTCCATCCCATTCTTGTGAGGAACATCCTGATTTGCGCCGTGGTCGTGTTCTGTGCTTCGTCAAGTATCACGACGGCATCGCTCAGCGTGCGTCCGCGCATGAAGGCCAGCGGTGCGATTTGTATTATGCGCTTCTCCATCATGTCTTGCAGCTTTACGGCCGGCAACATGTCTTCGAGTGCATCGTATAAAGGTTGCAGATAAGGGTCTATCTTATCCTTCATGTCACCCGGCAGAAAGCCCAGTTTCTCGCCGGCTTCTACGGCAGGGCGACTCAATATTATTTTCTTTGCGGTTTTTTCTTTCAGTGCTTTCACGGCCAGCGCGATGCTCAGGTACGTCTTGCCTGTTCCTGCCGGGCCTATGGCGAACACCATGTCAGTCTTCCCGTAGGCGTCAATGAGGCGTTGCTGGTTTTCGCTGCGGCTTTTTATTGGGCGTCCCGAGATGTTGTACACAACCACGTCTTTCGCCGTGTCATCTTTCGTCTTGCGTCCCTTTATTATGTCGATAATGTCTTCTTCGCTGATAGAGTTGTATTTCAGCACATGCCTTCTTAACTTCTCGATGTTTTCCTCGAAGTCGGCCATAAGCTCCTCGTCGCCAAGTACCCGTATTACATTGTCCCGGGCTACTATCCTGAGTTTCGGGTACAGAGCCTTGATTATCTGCAAATAGGCGTTGCCCGCCCCGTACAGCATTACGGGGTCGATGTCTTCAAGTACGATGTGTTTCTCTATCAATTTGCCGTTGTTTTTTATTTTTGTGCAAAATTACGGATTTTTCCCAATATTACATTGGTTTTATAAATCTTTTTATCAGAATGAGTGAAAAACGGCATTGTTTTCCAACGCTTTACAAAAGGCCGTCTTTCGTCTTCCGAAAGGCCGTCAATCGCAGGCTTAAAGACGGCCTTTTACATTGCGAAAGATGGTCTTTTACAATGAGCATGATTTTCAGGCGGATTGTGGATGCTTAATTTATGGTTTATTAGTAAAAATTAAGTTGTATGTAACCGTATGTTTACGTATCTTTGCGCAATGATTATTTCGTGTTGTTTAGACACTAAATAAGCTTGCTGTTATAATATAATAATGTGATACTGTGATGAAACTATTTACCTTTATTACAACGTTTTGTGTGTCGATGGCTTTTACGCCGTCATCAGCGCGAGTGGCTGGTGTGGCGGCAATGCCTGATTCTGTTTATCTCTTTGCATACGCCACGGCCGGTGACGACGGGCGGAGCGGCCTGCGGTTCGCATGGAGCCGTGATGGTGAAGACTGGTTCCGTGTAGGTGAAGGCCGTTCGTTCCTGAAATGCGATTATGCCAACTGGGGCGGCGAAAAGCGTATGGTGAAGCCCCGGCTTGGCCGTACAGCCGACGGTAGATGGCATTGTGTATGGCAACTCAACCATGGCGGCATGGAGTTTGCCCATTCGTCATCAGCCGACTTGACACGTTGGAGCAGCCAGACGTATTTTACGGAGGCGCAGCGTGGTGCGTATTTAGGCGACAACCGTATGCCGCTCTCGTTCAAGAACGTATCGGTTAATGGAGCGGTGGAAAGCGGTACGGTAAACAAGGTGGCATGGCATGAGGTTGAAAGGCTTGAGCAGTATGCCGACGCAAAGGCTTACCGTGAGCGTCTTTATTCGGAACGTGCCGCGGATGACGATGTGCGCTTTGCCGGACTTGAGCCTGTAACTGCCCAACTAAATGTATATCCTGAAAAGGCGAAGGCAATCAGCGACAAGCTGATAGGCGTATTTTTCGAGGATATAAATTATGGAGCAGACGGAGGACTGTATGCAGAGCTTGTGCAGAACCGCGACTTCGAATATGCAAAAGGAGAGGGCAGGGCGGCCGGTTGGGGGCCTTTGTACGCCTGGACGGTTGCCGGTGAAGGTATGTCGGTCAATATAGATACGGTAAAACCTATACACGTAAATAATTCTCACTATGCTTCTCTCCATGTCGAGAAGCCGGGAGCCGGGTTTGTTAATACGGGCTATGACGGAATTGTTGTGCGTGAAAATGGGAAGTACCTGTTGACGGTATTCGTCCGTTTGGCAGGGGATGGAAGCTCGGCGGGCAATTCTCCGTCGCGCAATTCTTCGTCGAAAATCAAGATAGGGCTGCGAGAAAAGGACGGTAATGTCATTGCTGAAAAGACGTTTAAGGTATCGTCGCACGACTGGGTGCAGCTTTCAGCTACGCTGCGTGCCGGGACTTCGGCTGATGATGCCGAGCTTTTTATCACGCCGATGGCTGTAGGTCGGTATGACGTTGACATGGTGTCGCTGTTCCCTGAAAAAACTTTTCGCGGACACAGGAACGGCCTGCGTGCCGACCTTGCACAAGCCATAGCCGATATTCATCCTAAGTTTGTCCGCTTCCCTGGCGGTTGCGTGGCTCACGGACAGGGTATAGACAACATTTACCATTGGAAAAACACAATTGGTCCGCTGTACGCCCGCAAGCCGATGAAGAACCTTTGGGGCTATCATCAGACAATGGGCTTGGGATATTATGAGTATTTTCAGTTTTGTGAGGACATTGGGGCGGAGCCTTTGCCGGTAGTTGCCGCAGGGGTGCCGTGCCAGAACAGTAACTGCATTCCCGGCAAGTTGCTCGGTGGAGGACAGCAAGGCGGCATACCGATGGAGGATATGGATGAATACGTACAAGACATTCTTGACCTGATTGACTATGCCAACGGCGACCCTAAGACAAACAAGTGGGCCAAGATGCGTGCCGATGCCGGCCATCCAGAGCCGTTTAACCTAAAATATATAGGCATAGGCAATGAAGACCAGATAACCGATGTGTTCAAAGAACGCTTCACGATGATTTATGAAGCGATGAAGAAACATCATCCGGAAATAACCGTTATAGGAACTGTCGGCCCGTTCTATGAGGGCACGGACTATGATGAAGGATGGCGTTTGGCTGATAGTTTGGACGTGCCTATGGTAGACGAGCATTATTATAATTCGCCGGGCTGGTTCATATATAACCAGGATTTCTATGACCGTTATGGCCGCACAAAGTCAAAAGTTTATCTCGGCGAATATGCCGCCCATCTGTCCGGACGTCCCAATAATATTGAGACCGCTTTGGCGGAAGCCTTGTATCTTACATCGTTGGAGCGTAACGGTGACATAGTTAGGATGGCTTCCTACGCGCCTCTGCTGGCAAAAGAAGGGCACACTCAGTGGAATCCTGACATGATATATTTCAATAATAAGGAGGTAAAACCTACCGTCGGGTATTACGTTCAGCAAATGTTTGCCCGTAATTCAGGCGTTGAATATTGGCCTGCTGATGTAAAAACAAGCAACGCACGTGGCGATGTGCGCAGCCGTATAGCTACGTCAGTCGTGCGTGATGGTGAAACCAGTGACGTAATTGTCAAGCTTGTAAACATGTTGCCGGTAGATGTTGTTACAAAAATGGTTATGCCCGACGGTATGAAGGATAACCAGGCACGCCTTACAGTCTTGACGGGTGAGCCTGCGGACAAGGACGCCCGACCGATGGAGAGTTTTATAAGCGTGGGTGACGGGGCTGAATATAAAATGCCGCCATACTCGCTTAGTGTGATAAGAATGAAGTGTATAACTGAAAAACATAAATAAAATGAAAACCATTAAGACATTATTTGCACTATCATTTGCCTGTATTACGGCCAGTGCACAGCATTCGGGCTATCCTGTTACGCCTGTGCCTTTTACCGCGACGCATGTCAGCGGAGGTTTCTGGAAGCACCGGCTTGACGCTTGTCGTGACGTTACCGTGCCTTTGGCTTTCTCAAAGTGTGAGGAGTCAGGGCGTTATGCTAACTTTATAAAGGCAGCTCATCCGTGTGATACGTTCAAGGTCGGTGGTTTCCCTTTTGACGATACAGACGTATATAAAACCATAGAGGGGGCGAGCTATCTGCTCCAGACGTATCCGGACAAGCGCATGGAGCGTTATATAGACAGTGTTCTTGTAATAGTTGCGGGTGCTCAAGAGCCTGACGGCTATCTTTATACGGCGCGCACTATGAACCCAAAGCATCCGCACGCGTGGGCCGGAGCCAACCGATGGGACGCAGTAGAGGGTGGCAGCCATGAGCTGTACAATCTCGGTCACATGATTGAAGGGGCTGTGGCATATTACCAGGCAACAAGCAAGCGCAACTTCCTTGATATAGCAATGCGTTATGCCGATAATGTTTGTAAGACGATAGGAGCCGGTGAAGGGCAAATAGTGCGCGTGCCGGGACACCAGATAGCAGAGATGGCCTTGGTAAGGTTGTATCTTGCGACGGGAGAAAAGAAATATCTGGACGAGGCAAAGTTCTTCCTCGATATGCGTGGGCGTACATCGCGCAAGGATGAATACAGCCAGGCGCAAAAGCCAGTAGTAGAGCAGGATGAGGCTGTAGGCCATGCCGTGCGTGCTACTTATATGTATTCGGGTATGGCCGATGTGGCGGCCTTAACCGGCGATACGGCTTATATTCATGCTATTGACAGGATTTGGGACAATATCGTGAGCAAGAAACTTTACCTTACGGGAGGCATCGGCTCGCGTGCAAGCAACGAGGGCTTTGGCGCCAATTACGAGTTGCCTAATGCAACTGCGTATTGTGAGACATGTGCGTCGATAGGCAATGTGTATGTAAACCATCGCCTGTTCCTCTTCCATGGCGACGGAAAGTATTACGATGTGCTTGAGCGTTCGCTGTATAACGGCGTATTGGCTGGCATTTCACTCAAAGGCGATGCCTTTTTTTACCCCAACCCGTTAGAGTCAGCCGGAGGATACGAGCGCAAGCCTTGGTTTGGCTGTGCCTGCTGTCCGTCAAACCTGTGCCGCTTTTTGCCGTCTGTTCCGGGATACGTTTATGCTACGCGTGATGACAGCCTGTATGTAAACCTGTTTATGGAAGGCACGTCGGATTTGAACATTGGTAAAAACAAGGTCAAGCTGATGCAGAAAACCGAATATCCTTTTGACGGCGAGATAGCGTTGACTATTGCCAAAGGTGGCGGTAACTTCGCCATGAAGATACGCATACCGGGATGGGTGCGCGGTGATGTAGTACCGAGCGATTTGTACTGTTTTGCAGATAACAAGCAGACGCATTACACTGTAAAAGTAAACGGGAAGGTTGTTGAAAGCACGATAGACAAAGGATATTTCACGATAAACCGCAAATGGAGGAAAGGTGATGTTGTGACTGTTTCACTTGACATGACACCGCGCCTTGTGGCTGCCAATGACAAGGTTGAGGCCGACCGCGGAATGCTTGCCATAGAGCGTGGCCCGTTGGTATACTGTGCAGAATGGCCGGACAATGAGGGATTGGACATTTTCTCGATACTTCTGCCACGCAATCCCAAGCTTGCCGTGACCGGCAGGAAGGCTCCTGGAGGCGGCGATGTGATAACGGCAGGAGTGCAAAAGGTAGCATACGACGGCGACGGACGTATGGTAACTACTGATGCTGTGCTTAATTTAATCCCTTATTACGCATGGGCTAATCGCGGACAGGGCAAGATGTCGGTGTGGCTTCCGTATGAGGCCGGAGCAATGCACCTCGGTCCTGCATTGAAGGTTGGCTCCAATGAGTTTCTTGACAAATAACGGTTTGCGAAGCCACAGACGGCAGGCTTGCAATCAGTTTGATTTCCAATGATTTATGAAAGGCGGCATTTCAAGTTGTGAAATGCCGCCTTTCATAGTGTAAAATGCCGTCTTTTGCAAGCTGAAATGCCGCCAATTGGAAAATGCCGATTGACCGTTCGTATGCGTACGGATTTTTGTTTAGGTTTTATTCCGCTTTGTTTACCTTGTCGCCCTAAAGCTCTCGGTGTTGATGTATCTACGTTTCATAAAGCGTTTGTAGATGTTGGCTATCCATAGATTGTGGGTAACCATGAATGCTATGCCGGCAATCAGCAGAGTAAGATATGCTATGTTTTCGGTAAAAGAAGTTCTAAGTATGGAAATGACGACTACGGGCAGGAACATTGCCACGATGAGTGCTACCACCTGGAAATAGTTGTTTTCCATGTTGCCCTTGCTTATGAATTTTGTGTTTAGCGGCATTGTCTGCCTGTTATATACGGCCATTTGCATGAAAAGGCAATACACAGGGCCGGCCGTGAAGCACATCATCGACAACAATGCCAACAAGCTGTGTTTGCCAGTAAACACGGTTGGCAGCATCAGCAGCATGGGCAGCACTAGCATCGAGCTGTAAAAGTAATACTTGGCTTTTAGCAGTTGCATGATGTTCTCCTTGTGTATGGCAAGGCAGTCAATATAATTGCCCTCAGCACACATTATCTTTATGAGCGTGTTCGCACCGTAAATCAGGAAGACATAAGCAACCCAGAATATTTTGGAATAATCGTCTTGGTAAAGGTCTGTAAATGAAACGACAAGGCTGAGGAATACTGCAAAGATAGTGCTGAAGATAAACGACTTGCGCATGTTCTTGTTGCGTATCAGGCTTTTTATTTCAAGCTTGATGTATTCTCCTGTCTGTCCGTACTTGTCGAACATACGGAACTCCGTCACGCTTTTCATCTTTGCATCGCCGACATTGGCGTTTTCGATATATGTGAAATGGTATTGCAGCCGTTTGTTCACCTCTACGAACGCCCAGAGCAATAGTAGCAGCGGCAGGTAATACAATGGATTCCAGAATGTGAAGCCTCTGCCAAGCGCGGAATATATATCGAACAATGCCTCAAAGTCGTCAATATAAATTGGTGAGAATATGGCGGCATATACAATGATTGGCAATATCCACCATTTCAGGCTTTGGTTGATGAGCGTCCTTACAAGCATGTACCATTGACTGTTGACCGTCACCATAACTTGAAAAGATATGATTATGCCCAATGACGCGGCCAGGCCGTCGCTGAAGAGTGTTGTCATCAGCACGTACGGTATCGTGACCGCAGTCCATACAAGGTTGTTGGGCGTGGCGATGCTCGACAGGACAAACATCTCGACGCATGTATATTTAGGTATAGGCAGCAGCGAGTATGGCTTTATAAGTTGTACCGGGGTCTGTTGGCTGATGAACCTGAAACCGAAATCTACGGCAAGGAAAAACGGTATCAGGCCGAAAATGAATTCGTATGGCGTCGTCGAACTTGATGTGTTGGCCAAAAGAGCCAGCATGATTGCGATGAAAACAAGGTAGAGTATGACAAATGCGCCACCTATGTATAACAGCACCTTGGCCGTCCTGTTTTGCTCATATGCCACGCTGCGCTTTTCGGCCAGCTTGATGTGGCGGCGCAAAGTGCGGAACAATTGCAGCTTGTTCATGTTGTAGCTATTGTGTTTTACGGTTATGTGACCGTATATCCAAATTTATCTTAGGTCAATAACTTCTGCGTTGGGGAAGTCTTTGGAGTTGAAGCGGAATGTCGCGTCAGACAATTTCTTTGCTTTGAAATTAGATACTTTTATTGTCGTCCACCCGTTGTTTTGGCGCATCTTTATGGTTTGCGGCAGGTAGTTGCGTCCTATTGTTATGTACATTTCCTTGATGGTGCGCTTTTGGTTAGTGGCGTAAAGATGTATCTGCCATCCGCCCGAAACGTTTTTCATGCCCAGTTTGAAGCCGTTTTTATATATGTTTATGAATTTGTACGGGTTCATTGACTGTTGCTGTGCTTCGGTAGGCGTGCTGATGTTTACCTCTTGGCTGCTTTTCATGTACGTCCATTGCGTCTTTCCGTCAAACCATACTATTGCTTGCTGGGTGTGCGCGTTGAATTTGTTGCCTTTGATTGCAATTGTCCCTGATGAGTTGCCGTATTTCCCGCTTGCGCTAAAATTAGCGCTTGCGCCGTTTTTGTTGCCGATGATTGATGCCGTCTTGTCAAGTATCTTGCGGGCTTGCGCGGCATTCTGGGCATTAATGCCAACAACCGTTATTATAAAGAAAAGCAATATCAGTGATAATTTTTTCATATTCGTTATATTATATTTTGCTTTTTGTTTTAAATGTTATCGTTTTAGTTGTGAAAGTAAAGTTTCAAGACTGTTTTCGTCCTGTATCAACACTTCACGTGGTTTGCTGCCTTGGGCGGCTCCTACAATGCCTGCCTTTTCCAGTTGGTCCATCAGTCTGCCAGCCCTGTTGTAGCCGATTGAGAAGCGGCGTTGTATCATGCTGGTTGAACCTTGTTGGCTAAGCACGATGGCTCTGGCTGCCTCTTCAAACAATGGGTCTATATTGTGGACTTCAAGGTTGCCGCCACCAATATCACCTCCTTCGTCTGATGCAGGTTCGGGTAGCTCCATCGGTTCAAGCGGTCCGGGCTGTTCTGCAATATATTGGTTTATCCTCTCTATTTCAGAAGTGTCTATAAATGCACACTGCACTCTGACAGGTTCGTTGCCGTTGAGGAACAGCAGGTCGCCGCGGCCTATCAGCTGGTTCGCACCAGGACGGTCGAGGATTGTCCTTGAGTCAATCATTGCACTGACCCTGAATGCCATTCGGCCAGGGAAGTTGGCCTTGATGTTACCGGTAATGATTGATGTCGTCGGCCTTTGCGTGGCTATTACCATGTGTATTCCAACGGCGCGCGCCAGTTGGGCTATACGCGCTATTGGCAGTTCTATTTCCTTGCCGGCTGTCATTATAAGGTCGCCGAATTCGTCGATTACTACGACAACATAAGGCATGTATTCGTGGCCGTCAGTCAGTTTAAGCTGATGGTTTATGTATTTTTTATTATATTCCTTGATATTCCTTGCTCCGGCAAGTTTCAGCATGTCATATCTTGAATCCATCAGTTTGCACAAGCTGTTCAGCGTCCGAATAACTTTTGTGACATCAGTGATGATTGGTTCTTCGTTGTCGTCTGGCACTTTTGCCATGAAATGTTGCGCAATCGGGGCATATACGCTGAACTCGACTTTCTTTGGGTCAATCAGTACAAGTTTCAGTTCGTTGGGATGTTTTTTGTAAAGCAGTGATGTAATGATGGCATTCAGGCCGACAGACTTACCTTGGCCGGTAGCACCGGCAACCAATAAGTGTGGCAATTTAGCCAAGTCAACCATAAATATTTCATTGGTTATGGTTTTTCCTATTGCTATTGGCAAATCCATCGTTGTCTCCTGGAAGCGTTTTGAATTGAGTATGCTTTCCATCGAGACAATATTCTGTTTTTTATTAGGCACCTCAATACCAATCGTTCCTTTGCCGGGTATTGGCGCGATTATTCGTATGCCAAGTGCAGCAAGGCTTAGGGCGATGTCGTCCTCAAGGTTTTTGATTTTTGATATTCTTATGCCTTCCGCAGGTGTTATCTCATATAACGTTATGGTTGGCCCGACGGTAGCCATTATTGTTTTTATTTGCACTCCGAAGTTGTTGAGCACTTCCACAATACGGTTTTTGTTTGCGGTTTGCTCTTTCATGTCAATATAAGGCTTGCCGTCGTTTTCATATTTTTGCAGCAGGTCGAGTGTAGGATATTTATATTTAGTCCACGGTTCGCGTGGGTCAATGGGTACAGACAAGTCTTTGGGACCTGATACATCTTTTGAATCAGCTTTTGTCTCGTTGTCGGTTTGATTTATTATCATTTCCTGTTGAGGCTCGTTTGGGCTGTTTTCTACGGTTTTGATTTCTTCCGTAACATCTTTCTTGCTTTCATTTTCTGTGAAAACAACAGTTTGCGGCTCGGGGTCGTCAAATGTAGTAGGGTCTTCAAGTGTTTGTATTGTGTTACCGTCTTGTTGTGGCTTGTCTAACACATTTGTAAATCCGAATTTTACTTTCCTTGTAAGCGTACCAATAGGATTTAACATGTTGCGCACCACGTTTATGGTCTCTTTACTTAAATATGTAAGGAATATTATCGCCGTAAGCAGCAATATGGCCATCAGCCCATATACACCAACAATGTTTTCAAGCCATTGGCTACAATATAAACCATGGTCTCCACCCGGGTTATATATGTTGCTGCCCATAATTGGGGTCAGTATTTTGGCTGCCATGACAGAAAACCATATCATGGCAATCATCAGGCATATAAACCATTTTAAAAGGTTTATTTTATATGCATTGACAAGTCTCAATCCTGCCAAACCCATGAATATGGGTATTATGAAGGCGGAAAGCCCGAAACATCTTGATATGAAAAAGTATGAAACAAATGCGCCAAAAGAGCCGCAACTGTTTTTGAATTCCCTGTTTTTGTTGAGTATCTCTTGAGGACTATGGTCTAATATTATGCTTTGGTCGTATTGTCCGGTAGAGAAAAACGAAATGAATGCTATTATCGTATAAATGGCTAGCAGGATTAATACTATGCCGAGGATGAAGTTCAGTATGTCGTTTTGGAGTATGGCTTTAATTCCGATAACTTCACTGAATGATTTATCGGAACGCATATTTTTTTTCTTACCCATTGGCTTATTCGAAGTTTTATTTGCAAAAGTAATCGAAAAAAGTCAGAAGTAACATAGAAGTCGCCTTTTTTTTATATTTTTGCACACCATTTGTGAAGTCTTGTCGGCTTCGTTTTGTTTTTATTTATGGGAAAAGTTATATATAGCAAATTTGACAAACATAATATCCAAGAGCTGCCAAGAGCCGTTTTTGACGGTAGGATAATAGTAATTAACACTGCGGCAGAAGCCGAAAAGGCGGTCGGGTATTTGCTTTCTCAAGATATTCTTGGCGTGGATACGGAGACGAAACCTTCGTTTAAGAAGGGACGTTCGCATGAGGTTGCATTATTGCAAGTGTCAACACATGACACTTGTTTCCTTTTCCGTTTGAACCTAACAGGGATGACTCCGGCGATAATACGTTTGCTTGAAGATGTGAATGTAACCAAGGTAGGGCTATCTTTGCATGATGACATGAACTCATTGCATAAGCGTGCCGATTTTACCCCGGGCAAGTTCATTGACTTGCAGAAGCATGTTGGTGAACTTGGCGTAGAAGATTTAAGCTTGCAGAAGCTTTATGCAAACTTCTTTCATCAGAAAATAAGCAAGTCTGTGCGTTTGAGTAACTGGGAATCTGACGTGCTTAGCGACAGCCAAAAGCTGTATGCAGCCACAGACGCATGGGCTTGCATAAACATTTACGAGGAACTGTGCCGCCTTGAAAAAACAGGTGATTACCAACTTATAAAGATAGACGAACAAAAGAATTGACGACATGTACAAGAACATATATCTGAAAAAGGGCAAAGAAGATAGTCTGAAACGTTTTCACCCATGGGTGTTTTCGGGTGCGATAAGCCATCTGGATGAGAATATAGAAGAAGGAGAGACAGTGCGTGTCATCACGGCAGGCGGTGAGTTTATAGCCGTAGGCCATTTTCAGATTGGAAGCATTGCGGTGCGTGTGCTTTCTTTTGAAGATGTTGATATAGACGTGAGCTTTTGGCGCAAGCGTTTATCCTCGGCTTTAACCATGCGCCAAAATATAGGCATAGCAGATAATCCGGACAACAATACGTACCGTCTTGTGCACGGCGAGGGCGATAATCTGCCAGGGCTGGTCGTTGACTGTTATGGCAAGACAGCCGTGATGCAGGCCCATAGCGTAGGTATGCACGTGTGCCGGAATGAGATTGCGCGTGCGCTTGTTGATGTAATGGGTGACAGGATAAAGCACGTTTACTATAAAAGCGAGACAACATTGCCTTACAAGGCCGGTTTAGGACAGGAAAACGGCTTTATTTACGGAGGTTGTGATGACAACGTTGCCGTTGAAAACGGTCTGAAGTTTCATGTAGACTGGCTGAAAGGACAGAAGACGGGCTTCTTTGTAGACCAACGTGAAAACCGTCTTTTGCTTGAGCGTTATGCAAAGGACAAGACGGTGTTGAACATGTTTTGCTATACGGGAGGTTTTTCTTTTTACGCCATGCGCGGCAATGCCAAGCTCGTGCATTCGGTTGACAGCAGCGCGAAAGCCATAGAATTGACAAATGCCAATGTCGAGTTGAATTTCCCCGGAGACAGCCGCCATGAGGCGTTTTGTGAGGATGCGTTCAAGTTCCTCGATTCTGCCGATGGAAAATATGACCTTATCATACTTGACCCTCCTGCCTTTGCAAAGCATAGAGCGGCATTGCATAATGCGTTGAAGGGCTATACCAGGCTTAATGTCAAGGCTTTGGAGCGTATCAAAAGCGGTGGAATATTGTTTACTTTCAGTTGCAGCCAGGTTGTGACGAAGGACAATTTCCGCAATGCGGTATTTACCGCCGCAGCTTTGGCGAAGCGCAATGTCCGTATATTGCATCAGCTCCATCAGCCTGCCGACCATCCAATCAACATATATCATCCGGAGGGTGAATACCTCAAAGGCTTGGTGCTGTATGTTGAATAAGCATTTTTTACAGAAAGTATCGAAGTTCATTGCATCCCATAAATTGATGGAATGTAATGGAAAATACCTTGTCGCACTGTCTGGAGGGGCTGACAGCGTGGCGTTGTCGTTGGCGTTGCGTGAGCTTGGCTTTGATGTTGTGGCCGCTCATTGTAACTTTCATCTGCGTGGCGACGAGTCAGACCGCGACGAGATGTTTTGCCGCCGTTTCTGCGAGAGAAACGGAATTGGACTTCATGTGACACATTTCGATACGGAAGGTTTTGCCAAGTTACGCAAGATTAGCATAGAGATGGCCGCGCGCCATTTGCGTTATGCTTACTTCAAGCAGCTGGCCGAAGACATCGGAGCGTCGGCTGTATGCGTAGCACACCATCAGGATGATTCCGTGGAAACGGTGCTGCTTAACCTTATAAGGGGCACGGGCATACACGGGCTTACCGGGATAAAGCCAAAGAACGGCGGCATTGTGCGTCCCTTGCTTTGTGTTACAAGGAATGAAATAGAGACTGTATTGGCTGAAGCGGGGCAGGACTTTGTGACAGACAGCACCAATCTTGTTGACGATGTGGTAAGGAACAAGATACGTCTTGACATACTTCCATTGATGAAAGAAATCAATCCGTCGGTCAGTGACAGCATCGCCAAGACGGCATCGCGTGTTGCCGATGTTGCCGATGCTTTGGACGATGTGGTTGGCAGCGTGGCTTCCGTATTGGTAGAGGAGAAAGCCAAAGGGGTTGTTGTGATTCATACGGACAGGCTTATGACAGGACCTGCACCGGAGTATGTGCTTTTCAGGTTGTTGAAAGGCTATTCTTTCGTCCCATCACAGATAGAGCAAATATATGCGTCGGTAAGCACCGGCTCCGGACGTGTTTTTGTTTCATCTACGCATAGGCTGCTTATTGACCGTGATTGTATTGTTGTGGAGCCTTTGGCCGAAAGCGGACGCAGGCCGATGTTGGTGCCCGAATGCGGTGTTTATGTGTATGATGACAGCATGAAATTACGGTTTGAGCGTGTTGAGCGAGATTCTGGTTTTAAGGTTTCTGCTGACAAATGCTTTTGTTTTGCCGATGCTTCCGTCGTGAAGTTTCCGTTGACGGTCAGGACGGTTGAGGTCGGCGACCGTTTTGTTCCATTCGGTATGAAGGGCTCGAAACTTGTAAGCGATTATCTGACGGACAGGAAATTTAATCTTTTTGACAAGCAACGTCAGCTGGTTGTTGCAGATGCGCATGGTAGGATAGTTTGGCTTGTCAATCAAAGGCCGGATGAAAGGTACCGTATAACCGACACGACAGATACCGTGTTGAAAATCACATGTATCATGTCTTGACGGGTCTCTCTTTAACGTTCGGCGTTATGTGCAGGCATGTTTTGCGGGTATGTGTAATGCTTTGATATCCAACAGTTTATAAAAGGCCGTCTTTCATGATGCGAAAGGTGGTCTTTTAGCTTGCCAAAGACCGTCTTTAAGTTTGTTGTTTGCCGTATATGGCATTGTGTTCCGTTGTGTTATGGTTTTGGCAATGCGCTTTTTTAACGTCTTTTGGTATTTCGCCCGTATTTTTAGTATGCGTTGGCATGAATGTAATTCTAAGTTCAATTTTTATTAAAAACGGAATACTATAAAGGTTTTTGTCGGAAAATCATTACCTTTGCAATACTCTAATAAAAGAATGTGGGGAGTAGGCGTGCAGCCTTCTTCCTATTTGTTTGTATGGTTTTTTAGTAAAAAGATTTGATTGGGAGGGAGACGATGGTTAAGTATAATATTAATTTAAGCACAAAGAAGGAAGCGGCCTACCGTGCTCTTGTAAGTCCTAAGCTTATGGGGCAGCTTAAGGTCAGGATTGTAAACATATTGTTGAAGAAAAAGAAGTATAAGGACAAGGACTATTCGGCGAAGCGCCTGGCTGAAGACTTGGGCACAAACACCCGTTATGTCTCGGCCGTTGTCAATGTATGTTTTGACATGAATTATACGTCACTTGTCAATAAATACAGGATAGACAATGCGAAGGCGCTGCTTGTGGACAAGCGTTACCGCAACCTGCGGATGGAAGAGATAAGCGACATGTGCGGCTTCTCTAACCGCCAGTCGTTCTATGCGGCTTTCTACAAATATACGGGCGTTACGCCGAGACGTTACAAACTGGACAACGCCAAGCCGTGAGACTCGTTTGACAAGGTTATAATCGAGATGATGACAGATACAGGCTTTAATTACATAGAGGGGCGTTTTGCCGACATAATGATGTTGAGGTACCGGCTGGATAACTTCGACAGATTGTCGTTAAGGCAAAAGAAACTGGTATATTGCTTGTCGCAGGCAGCCCTGTTCGGAAGGGACATAACCTTCGACCAGTTCGGCAAGTACAACTTAAAGATACGCAAGACGCTTGAAGCTGTATATACAAGCTATGAAGGCGCGCGTGACTCTGCCGACTTCAAGGCTTTGGAAGAGTATCTCAAGATGGTCTGGTTTTCAAGCGGAATATACCATCATTATGGTTGTGACAAGTTTCAGCCAGGCTTTTCGGAGGACTTTTTCATCAATGCGGTAAAGTCTGTTGACGTTGACATGCTTCCTTTGGAGCAAGGGCAGAGCGTCAAGGGGCTTTGTGATGAATTGTTGCCGGTGATGTTCAATCCGTCAGTCCTGCCCGTCAAGGTATGCAAGAAAGACGGCACGGACTTGGTAACCTCGTCGGCATGTAACTTCTATGACGGCGTAAGCCAAAAGGAGGTAGAGGACTATTATTCGTCGGTTAAAGACATGTCTGACGAGGAGCCCGTATCATACGGCCTCAATTCCACGGTTGTGAAGACAGACGATGCCGTACATGAAGAAGTTTGGCGCGTAGACGGAAAGTATGACAAGGCAATACGCAAGATAGTATTCTGGCTTGAAAAGGCACTAAACTTTGTTGAAAACGAACGTCAGGAAAATATCATTGAGCTGCTTGTAAAATATTACAAGTCAGGCGATTTGCATGTTTTCAATGAATATTGCATCGAATGGGTGTCAGACGGCGAGTCGCTGATAGATTTCATCAACGGCTTCATCGAGGTTTACGACGACCCTCTCGGCATGAAAGGCACATGGGAAGGGCTGGTGGAATACCGCGACATGGAAGGTACAAGGCGCACGCAAGTTATAAGTGCGAACGCCCAATGGTTTGAAGACCACTCACCGGTTGACCCGCGTTTTAAGAAAGAAAAGGTAAACGGCGTGTCGGCCAACGTCATCTGCGCCGCGATGCTTGGAGGCGGTGAATATCCTTCTACTGCCATCGGGATTAACCTTCCAAACGCCGACTGGATACGCGCCCGACACGGCAGCAAGAGCGTTACGATAAGCAACATCATAAATGCCTATAACGAAGCTGCGCGTGGTAACGGGTTTGACGAAGAATTCGTTATAGACGATGCTACCAAGTCTTTGTTGCGTGAGTATGGTGATATTTGTGACATTATTCATACAGACTTGCACGAATGTCTCGGGCATGGCAGCGGCCGGTTGCTTCCGGGTGTTGACCCTGATGCGTTAAAAGCTTATGGCAATACGATAGAAGAGGCACGCGCCGACCTTTTCGGGCTGTATTATGTGGCTGACGAAAAGATGCTTGAGCTCGGCCTTTTGCCTGACAAGGATGCTTACAAGGCCGGGTATTATTCGTACATAATGAACGGATTGCTTACCCAACTGGCGCGTATTAAGCGTGGAAATGAAATAGAAGAAGCCCACATGCGCGACCGTGCCTTAATCGCACGCTGGTGTTATGAGCACGGACGTGAAGACAATGTGATAGAATTGGTGCGTATTTCAGGGAAAACGTATGTACGGATAAACGATTATGTGAAGCTTAGAGGCTTGTTCGGCCAGCTCCTTGCCGAAGTGCAGAGGATAAAGAGCGAAGGCGATTATGAGGCGGCCCGCCAATTGGTTGAGCGTTATGCAGTGGAAGTAGACCCGGTCTTGCACGACGAAATCATTGCAAGGTATTCCAAACTTGGCATACCTCCATATAAGGGGTTCATAAATCCTGTCCTCATTCCGTTGGCCGATGATGCTGGGAATATTGTCGATATACAAGTAGATTACACCGAGACTTATGTCAACCAGATGCTGCGTTACAGCAAGGTTTATTCAACTTTAATATAAAAACCATGAGGCAAGACACACAAGACAGGCTGAAACAGATAAAAGGACGGTTCCGCCTTATGATGAACGGAGTAGCTTCGCAATCCATGCGTGACAAGGGACTGGGCTACAAGATAAATTGGGGCATAGCCCTCCCGGCGCTGAAAGAAATGGCTGCTGAATATGGCAAGGATTATGAACTTGCCATAGAGCTGTGGAAAGAAGACATCCGCGAATGTAAGATTTTGGCAACGCTTATAATGCCGGCGGCCGACATGTCCGCCGAGTTGGTTGACATTTGGGTGAACCAGTTGCCTAATCAGGAAATGGCGGAGATGGCCGCTTTCAATTTGTTCAGGCATTTGGACGGAGCGAAAAGATACGCGCTTGGCTGGCTTGCGTCGGAAAACGAGCTGAAGCTTATATGCGGATACAATGTGCTGTCACGCTTGTTTGCATCAGGCGAGGAGTTTGACGAGCGCGAGATAAATGAGTTTATAGACCAAGCGCAGACTGCTGTCGCAGATGGCAATGTGTCTGTGCGCCATGCTGTTGTAAACGCCCTGTCGCGTTTTGCACAAGTTGATGGCTTGCATATGAAAATCCTCAAACCGGCATTTAGGTCATACAATTTAGATATTTTTTGATATTTAAAACGGTTGATACGCTATTTTGTTGTATTTTTGTAACCCATACGGCTTGTTTTTGAAATGAAAGCTAATTCATACGACGCTGCGAAACAGATATTGAGCAATTACATCGAGCAGAACAAGTATCGCAAGACTCCTGAGCGTTTTGCCGTACTTGAGGCTGTTTATGGCTTTACGTCGTACTTTTCAATACAAGAGCTTGGGGAACGGCTTGAAGTAATGAATTTCCCTGTAAGCAGGGCAACGCTTTACAATACACTGAATTTGTTATTGGAATTGCGTCTTGTAATAGGCTTACGTTTGCAAGGTGGTATGCGCTATAGAGCCGGGGTTACCGGTGGAAGATGCCTTCAGGTGTGTACCGTTTGCGGTAAGGTGGAAGATGTAAAAGTTACTGAATTGGCCGATGTTGTGGACGCAATGCATTTAAAACGCTTCCGAAAAGAAAGTTTTTCATTATACATATATGGTACGTGTAGCACTTGCCAGGCAATGTTGACGCGTCAAAAGAGAAAAGAAAATACAAATAACAAGAATAAACATTTGAACGAATATGGAAAAAGGCAAAGTTGATGTCCTGCTCGGTTTGCAATGGGGCGATGAAGGCAAGGGCAAGGTTGTTGATGTGCTTACGCCTAAATATGATGTCGTGGCACGCTTTCAGGGCGGTCCGAATGCAGGCCATACCCTTGAGTTTGAGGATGAGAAATACGTTTTGAGAAGCATACCTTCGGGCATATTCCAGGGCGGCAAGGTGAACATAATAGGCAACGGTGTCGTACTTGCGCCAGACCTTTTCATGGAGGAGGCCAAGGATTTGGAGAAAACCGGGCATCCTCTTAAAGAAAGGCTGTATATATCAAAGAAGGCACATCTTATAATGCCTACCCACAGGTTGCTCGACGCGGCCAATGAAATGGCGAAAGGCAAGGACAAGGTCGGCACTACCGGCAAGGGCATCGGGCCTACTTATACTGACAAGATTTCACGCAACGGTCTTCGTGTAGGCGATATTTTTGATAGATTTGACGAAAAATACGCCGCACACAAGGCTCGTCACGAAAAGATGTTGAAGGCCCTTGGATATACGGATTATGATATAACTGACGTTGAAAAGAAGTGGATGGAGGGCGTAGAATACCTCCGCCAGTTCCATATAATCGATTCCGAGCATGTCATAAACAAGGCTCTTAGGGAAGGCAAGACTATATTGTGTGAGGGAGCTCAAGGCACGATGCTTGATGTTGACTTCGGCAGTTATCCGTTTGTTACATCTTCAAATACGATTTGTGCCGGTGCATGTACAGGCTTGGGCATAGGTCCGAATAAAGTAGGTGAAGTGTATGGCATAATGAAAGCATATTGCACAAGAGTTGGTGCAGGACCATTCCCGACGGAATTGTTTGACGAGACAGGTGCGAAAATACGCGCCTTAGGGCATGAGTATGGTGCTGTAACAGGGCGTGAACGCAGGTGTGGCTGGATTGACTTGGTGGCTTTGCGTTATGCAATAATGGTAAACGGAGTGACACAACTAATCATGATGAAGAGTGATGTGCTTGACGATTTCGATACCATCAAGGCTTGTGTGGCTTACAAATGCAACGGTGAGGAGACCAAGGATTTTCCATATAATATTGAAGAGGGCATAGAGCCTGTTTATAAAGAACTGAAGGGGTGGCATACGGACATGACAAAGATGACCTGCGAGGATGAGTTCCCCCAAGAGTTTGCCGATTATATAAAGTTCCTTGAAGCAGAACTTGAAACTCCGATAAAAATCATTTCCATCGGTCCTGACCGTGAACAGACAATAGTCAGGAAATAAATAATAATATGTCTGAAGAAAAAGTCTGACACCAATACGGATGCCCTTATGCTTTTATATTAGTTAGGGCATCCGTATTTAACCGTGATGTTTTCTATAATTTAATAATCATTATAACGTCAATGAATAAACCCTCGATTCCAAAAGGAACGCGCGACTTTACTCCTTTGGAGATGTCGAAGCGTAACTATATTTTCGATACGATAAAGTCAGTCTTTGCATTATATGGTTTCAAGCAGATAGAAACTCCGGCAATGGAAACATTGCAGACGCTGCTTGGCAAATATGGTGAGGAGGGCGACAAGCTTTTGTTTAAAGTTTTAAATAGCGGTGACTATCTGAGCAAGGTTGAACAGGAAGACTTGTTAGGCGGAAATTCTTTGCATTTGGCATCAAAACTTTGTGAGAAAGGCCTTCGATATGACCTTACAGTGCCGTTCGCGCGCTTTGTCGTAATGCACAGGGATGAGTTGCAATTCCCTTTCAAGCGTTATCAGATACAGCCTGTATGGCGAGCGGACAGGCCGCAGAAAGGTCGTTACCGCGAATTCTATCAGTGTGATGCGGATGTTGTCGGCAGCGATTCATTGTTGAATGAAGTTGAGCTTGTGCAGATTATCGATACTGTATTCAAACGTTTCGGTGTCCGCGTACAGATAAAGGTAAACAACAGGAAAATCTTGACAGGTATTGCTGAATATATAGGCGAGGCGGACAAGATAGTAGATATTACCGTGGCCATTGACAAACTTGACAAGATTGGCATAGAAAATGTCAATGCGGAATTGGCTGCAGCCGGGCTTAGCAGTGAAGCAATAGAGAAACTTCAGCCTATAATATCGCTTAGCGGGAGCAATGATGAAAAGCTTGACACTATCTGCAATGTTCTTAAGAATTCTGAAACAGGGCTGAAGGGTGTTGAGGAGTTGCGGTATATATTGGGCGTTTTGAAAGATGCCGGGCTTGAAAATGAATTGCAGTTTGACCTTACCTTGGCCCGCGGACTTAATTATTATACAGGCGCGATATTTGAAGTTAAGGCGTTGGACGTACAGATAGGAAGCATAACTGGAGGTGGAAGATATGACAATTTGACAGGAATCTTCGGAATGCCTGGTATCAGTGGAGTGGGCATATCGTTTGGCGCTGACAGAATTTTCGACGTGTTGAATGCGCTTGACTTATATCCCAAGACCGCAATGTCAGGCACGCAGCTGCTGTTTATCAATTTTGGTGAAAGGGAAACAGCTTATTGTATGCCGATAATCTCAAAGGCGCGTTCTTGCGGAATCGCAACTGAAATTTATCCGGATGCGGCGAAGATGAAAAAACAAATGAGTTATGCCAACAACAATGGGATTCGCTATGTAGCGTTGGCAGGTGAAAATGAAATCAATGAAAACAAAGTTACGTTGAAGGATATGTCTACAGGCGAACAGCGGTTGGTAAGTGCTGATGAACTTGTAAGCATTGTGTCCGAGCGTTAAGAATGAAAAATCAGGCGATGAGAAGGTTCAGATATTTTACCGCGTTGCTCGTTTGTATGCTGTTATTGTCGTCTTTTACAACCGAGCGTAAGGTTAAGATATTCATGATAGGCGATTCGACAATGGCTAACAAGGACATTAGCGGAGGCGGACTGGAAAGGGGATGGGGTATGATGCTCAAAAACTTTTTTACTGATGACGTCATTATTGACAATCATGCAAAAAATGGCCGGTCGTCGAAAAGCTTTATATCCGAGGGGCTTTGGAGAAAAGTGTGCGAACAGATAAAGCCTGGTGATTATGTATTTATACAATTCGGACATAATGACGAGAAGCAAGATACGGCTCGCCATACAGAACCGGGGACGACGTTTGATGCAAACCTACGCATGTTTGTCAATGATACGAAAATGCGGGGAGGAATACCCGTGCTTTTCAACAGCGTTGTAAGGCGGACATTTACCGCCAGCAAGACTGCTGTTGAGGACGATGACAAACGCGACAATTCGTCGGCAAGTCTTATTGAAGGTGATACTCTTGTTGATACTCACGGAGCTTATTTGATTTCACCGCGGAAAGTTGCCAATGAGACTGAAACTGTTTTCATTGACGCCAACAAGATAACACACGACCTTGAGCAAGGACTTGGTCCGGCTGGCTCAAAGAAACTGCATATGTGTTATGAGCCGGGTGAAGTTCCCTCTTTACCCAACGGACGGCAGGATAATACGCATTACAATGTATATGGGGCGTATACAGTGGCTGGATTGTTGGCCGATGCCGTAGTAGAGAAAATCCCGGCATTAAAAAAATATGTGCAAGATTGTGATATTGCCGTAGCTAAAGATGGCAGCGGATTGTTTTTCGATTTGCAGGAAGCTGTCGAAAGTGTGTCTGCCGATAAGCCAACGACAATATATGTAGGTAAAGGTGAATGGGTAAAACCATCGGTGCCCAGTGACAAAAAGATAAGATTTGTTCTTCGTGATGGTGCAAGATGGGTTAGGTAGAATAATCTTGGCCAATTAAAAAGCGGCATATTGCAAAGCAAGAGACCGTATCTCTTCATGCGATATGCCGCTTTTTGCATCGTAAAATGCCGTATGTTGTTAAGTCGCTGAATAACAGAACTTTATTTGGACGAACCAGTTATGACGTTTTCTATGACTTTTGGAAAATGCAATTGTTCAAGGGCGTGGACTTTTGACTCAATGTCTTCAGCAGTATCTTCAGGTGAAACTGCTGTTTTGAATTGCGCTATTATTTCGCCACCGTCGCAAACATTGCTTACATAATGTATTGTTATGCCGGTCTCAACTTCTCCTGCTGTTTTTACAGCTTCGTGCACATGATGACCGTACATGCCTTTTCCTCCGAATTTTGGAAGTAATGAAGGGTGTATGTTGACGATTTTATGGTCGTATCTCTCTGTAATGAATTCGGGTACCATTAGCATGAAACCGGCAAGCACGATAAAGTCTATTTTGAAATGCTCAAGCAAAGGGATGATAATGCCGCTGTCGTTGATGTCTTTTTTTGAAAGTACCCTGCACGGCACTCCGTATTTTGCAGCCCTGGTCAGGGCGTAGGCATCTGCTTTGTTGCTGACAACAAGGCGGACTTTGATGTCTGTATTGTCTTTGAAATATTTGATTATGTTTTCGCAGTTAGTCCCATTCCCAGAAACGAATATTGCAATGTTTGTCATGGAGGTTATATTTTTTAGAGTGATGAAATAATATATCTTGTCCTAATTATGAATCGATTTCAGTGTCATATTCATCAAAATCGAACTCGTCGAAACCAAACATGGTCGGTTCGATAAATGCGTCAAGACTGCGACGCTCTTTCTTTGTTGGCCGCCCGGTGCCTCTTGCCCGGTCTACAAAACCGCTAATCCTGCTCATTTCCAACAGTTCATATTGTTTTGCGTCAGTAACATTTTCATATATTTGTGGAATTAGCTTGGCTCCGACCCTTTGTTCAATGCATTGCAACACTTTGAAAGAGAATGTGATAGGTGGCTTTTTAACGTTAACCGTTTCGCCTGCTTTTATCATGTGCGCAGGTTTTACGTTGACACCGTTAATTGTAACACGGCCGTTTTTACATGCGCTTGCGGCAATTGAACGTGTCTTGAATATTCTTGCCGCCCATAGCCATTTGTCTATTCTTGCAGTGTCATTTGCCATTTGCGTGCTTGTTAAATTGATTCATAGTAATGTCAAGACCGGCTAAAACAAAGCTTTTTATAATTTCAACGGCTGTATCAATGCTTGGCGACAGCGTTTTCATGTCGTCTTCATCATATTTTCCAAGCACCCAGTCTATTTGCATACCTTTGGGAAACTCGTTGCCTATACCTACCCTGAGGCGTGCATATTGTTGCGTGCCAATGACACTTTGTATATTGCCAAGTCCGTTATGTCCGCCATTGCTGCCTTTACCCTTAAGACGCAATGCGCCAAGAGGTAACGACAAGTCGTCTACAACAACAAGCAACCGCTCCAAAGCGATGTTTTCCTTGTTCATCCAATATCTGACGGCGTTACCGCTAAGGTTCATGTATGTGGTAGGTTTTAACAAGAAAATCTTACGCCCTTTGAGGCTTGTTTCGGCCAAATAACCATAACGCCGGTCGTCAAAAACAATATTGGACGCTTTCGCGAAAGCGTCCAATACCATAAATCCAGTGTTGTGGCGGGTTCCTGTATATTCATCACCAGGATTGCCCAAGCCCACAATCAAATATTTGTCCATTTATAATTTTATGTGAGACACAAGATTTTACTCTGCAGAGTTGTCGCTGGTTGCATTCATCGCAGACTTACGTGTTGCCTTAATTGAGCAAACGACAACGTCTTTGCTTGTAGCCAGTTCCAGTCCTTCAAAGTGAAGGTCGCCAACTTTGATGCTCTTGCCGATTTGCAGGCTGGTAACATCGATGTCCAAATGCTCAGGTATGTCCTGATATTTTGCAGTAACGTCAATCTTGCGTACGGACAGATTCATGCGGCCGCCATCACGTACACCCTGTGCAAGACCTGTAAGTTTGACGGGTATGCCGATTGTTATGGGCTTCTGGTCGTTTATTTCGTAGAAGTCAACATGCAAAAGTGCGTCGGTTACTGGATGGAATTGCAGTTCTTTCATTACAGAAGTGTGGCTTTCTCCGTCTATGACAAGATTTATCACATAAATGTGCGGAGTGTAAACAATCTTACGCAGTTCTTTCATTGATATTGCAAAAGAAACCGCTTTAGGTAGCCCGTTATCATCTTTAGCCTCTCCGTAGAGGTTGCATGGTACAAGGCCTTCTTTTCTTAACAATTTAGAAGCTTTCTTTCCTGTTTCGCTTCTTTTCTGACCGATTACGTCAATTTCTTTCATAATTGTGTTACTCTAAATTAAGTTATTAAATCATGCTTAATTCACCATCACACGGAACAAATCTTCACGTTGTGCCTGAAAAAGCGGTGCAAATGTATCATTTTTTATTTTAACTCGCAAACAATAGCAAAAAAAACGGATAAAAACAAAGTGTTTTCTTGCATGTGATTGTATTTTTGCCTAATTTTGCAACGTTGAATATTGAAAAATGTCCATACGATAATGATTAACAGGGAATTAATAAGGATAAAGGTCGTCCAGTTAACCTATGCATACTATCAAAACGGAAATAGAAATTTGGATGTAGCGGAAAAGGAATTGTTGTTCAGTTTGTCAAAAGCATATCATCTATACCACTATTTATTGGCATTGATTGTTGCGGTTTCCAAAGAAGCACGCAAGCATTATGAAGTGGAGACGGCTAAAGCTGAACGTGAGAATTTGCCGTTGCCTTCAAGCAAGTTCGTTGATAACAAGTTTGCTGTACAGCTTGAAGAAAACAAGCAATTGTGTGACTTTATTTCAAGTCAAAAACAGACTTGGGATGATGATATAGAGTTTGTGAGGAAGCTTTATTCACAAATAATCCAAAGCAATATCTATACGGAGTATATGGCAGATGAAGAATCTACTTATGAGACAGACCGTGAGGTTTGGCGTAAGTTGTATAAGTCATTTGTCATGGAAAATGACGAAATTGATAATGTTCTTGAAGAAAAGAGCCTTTATTGGAATGACGACAAGGAAATTGTAGATACGTTTGTAATCAAGACAATCAAGCGCTTTGAACCGGGAAATAGTACGGAGCAAGAGCTTTTGCCGGAGTATAAAGATGACGAAGATAAAGATTTTGCCCGTAAGTTGTTTCGTGCAACAATATTGAATGCAGACCAATATCAACGTTACATGAGTGAAACTTCTCGTAATTGGGACTTTTCACGTCTTGCATATATGGATGTTGTGATTATGCAGATTGCAATAGCGGAAATGTTGACTTTCCCCAATATCCCTATAAATGTTACGATAAATGAATATGTGGATTTAGCCAAGATATATAGTACACCTAAAAGTTCGGGTTATATCAATGGAATGCTTGACAGCATAGCGCGCTATCTTGTTTCTTCAGGATTACTATTGAAGCCGATTGCTGAAAAAACAAAGAAAAAATAATTATTATATTAACAATAACTTTTTATAAAAAATGAACACATTTATCTTTTTGGCGTCTCAACAAGCTCAAGGGGGAGGCGGTATGTCTTTTATAATCATGATGGTGGCGATTTTTGTCATAATGTGGTTTTTCATGATACGTCCCCAACAAAAGAGACAGAAAGAAATAAGGAAATTCCAGAACAGTCTTCAAGAAGGAACAAACGTGGTTACAGGTGGAGGTATTTATGGGGTTGTAAGAAAAATAGACCTCGCAACAAATATTGTTGACATAGAAATATCAAAAGGCGTAGTTATCCGCGTCGACAAGAATTATGTATTTGCAGACGTTGCGTCAAATATGGGAGCAGCCAATGCCCAAGCAAAATAAATGAACGATTCGGGGGTGCTCCATATATTAAAACTTATCAGGAACTTCTTATTCGGATGGATGAATAGGGAGTTTCTGATTTTCTTGTTCTTCTTGATTTTAAGTGGAGCATTTTGGTTGTTGATGGCTTTGAATGAGACATATGAAAAAGAGATAGAAATCCCAGTGCAACTTGTTGAAATCCCTAAAAATGTTGTTCTAACAAGTGATACAACAACCAATGTCAGGGTTATGGTGCGCGATAAGGGGTTTTCTATAATTGCGTATCTTTATGGCAACAAGATACGTCCAATACGTGTTGGCTTTAAGAGCTATGCGAAGAAAACAGGAACAGGTATTATAACTTCAACAGAATTGCAGAAATTGATAGCAAGACAGTTGTTTAATTCTTCGAATATTGTTAGTTTAAAGCCAGATAAGTATGAATTTTTTTATAATTACGGTTTAAAGACGCGGATGCCGGTAAAACTCGTGGGGAAAATAGTGCCCGGACAAAGTTATTATTTATCCAAAATTTTGTTTGCGCCGGATTCAGTTGATGTATATGCAAGCCGTGAAATGTTGGACAGCATAAAACATGTCAATACAGAGCCTCTAAATATTTCAAATTTAACTGATACTGTTGTTAGGGATGTTGCCTTGTATAAAATCAAGGGGGTCAAGTATGTACCAGAAAAAGTGAGAATTTCAATTTGCCCGGATATCTTGACAGAAGAAAATTGCGAAGTTCCCATAGAGGCGGTTAATATGCCTGACGGTAAGATATTGAGAACATTCCCTTCACGCGTAACTGTGACGTTTACTGTTGGAGCCAGCATTTTCCGTTCAATCACTCCTGACCGTTTCAAGGTTGTTGTTGATTATAATGAATTGATGGCTAATCCGTCAGATAAATGTAATATATACTTACGTTCCGTTCCCCATGGTGTGCGCAATGCACGTTTAAGTGTAAACAAGGTTGACTATTTGATTGAAGAACAATAATGGTTAAAGTTGCGATAGCTGGTGGAATAGGTAGTGGTAAGAGTTTTGTTTGCCAATTGCTAGAGCGTCGCGGCATTCATGTTTATGATTGTGACAGAGCGGCAAAACGTATTATGGCGTCTTCTACGAAAATTCAGTCGGATTTGATGGATGTAGTAGGACATGATGTTGTTTTGGAAGGAAAAATAAATAAAGGAGTGTTGGCTTCGTTTATATTGGAGAATGATGATAATGTTGCTAAAATAAATGCTATCGTCCATCCGGCAGTGGCAAATGATTTTGTTAAATCTGGTTGTTCTTGGATGGAATGTGCCATATTGTTTTCAAGCGGTTTCAACAAACTCGTAGATAAGGTAATATGTGTAACTGCTCCACTTGAAGTCCGCATAGACAGGATAATGCGTCGTGATGGAATATCTAGGCAAAAAGCTGTGGAATGGATATCACTGCAAATGTCACAGGATGAAATGGTCGCCCTTAGTGATTACGAGATTGTAAACGATGGAATTATGGGGCTTGAAGCACAAATAGACTCAATATTGGCATCATTGAAACAGTGATGATGCTTAAATGAATATCAATCATATAAACATAAAAAAGTTTTTGAAAATGGAACATACAATTCTTGCAGTTTCCGGCAAACCCGGTCTTTACAAATTAGTGTCTCGTGGCAAGGCTAATTTGATAGTTGAAATACTTGATGAGACCCATAAACGTCTTCCTATATTTGCAAGTGACAGTGTTACAAGCCTTAACGACATTGCTATTTATACGGAGTCGGAGGATGTGCCGTTGATGAATGTTTTTGCGTACGTATATAAAAAGGAAAACGGAGGTACTGCATCATTGAATTACAAGAAATGCAGCAGCAAGGAGTTGCGCGAGTATTTTGCATCTGTGCTTCCTGAGTTTGACCGTGACCGTGTTCACGATAGTGACATCAAGAAACTTTTGCAATGGTATGACATATTGGTAAAAAACAATATGACCGATTTTGGTGTTTCAGACGAAGCCGGGAATGGCGGGAATGAGAAAGAAGGATAGATATAATCGCGTACTTGGGTATTTCCAGAACGAAATGCCCCGTGTGTCTACAGAGCTTGAGTATGGCAGCGTTTTCCAGCTTTTGGTCGCTGTCATACTCAGTGCACAATGTACAGACAAGCGTGTGAACATGATAACTCCAGCATTGTTTGAGCGTTATCCTGACGCAAAGTCAATGTCTGCCGCAGAGCCTGACGAGGTTTATGAGTATGTGAAAAGCGTTTCATACCCGAATTCAAAATCCCGTCATCTGGTTGCGATGTCTCGTATGTTGGTATCTGATTTTGGAGGTGACGTGCCTCATGAGATGAATGAATTGATTAAATTGCCAGGGGTAGGACGCAAGACTGCCAATGTGATGCAGGCTGTGGCTTTCGGACGTTCCGCAATGCCTGTAGACACTCATGTATTCAGGGTCAGTCACCGTTTGGGTTTAGTTCCCAAAAGCTGTAATACACCTTTAAAGGTTGAGCGAGAACTAATGAAAAACATACCGCATGAGCTTGCCGCAGATGCCCATCATTGGCTGCTGTTGCATGGCAGATATGTTTGTACAAGCCGTGCTCCTCGTTGTGGGAAGTGCCCGTTTGATACGTTTTGTCCTAAAAATCTTGATGGGTCAAAGCTGGTATGATAAGCCTGTTGTAACAATTAATTGATGTTTGATTATGCAAGCAGCAAGAATCCTGAAGTTTCTTGAAGATGTAAAGATAAATAATAACCGTGAGTGGTTTAATGCAAATAAGGATGAATATAAAGCCATAAGGGATGATTTTGAGGAAGGGGTGAGCATGGCTATTCTGCGCATTGCAGAATTTGACTCTTCCATAAAGCATCTTACGGCAAAAGACACTACTTACAGGTTCTACCGTGACACGCGTTTCTCTTCTGACAAGTCGCCTTACAAGACTCATCTTGGAGCATATATAGCCGCGCATGGAAAGAAGGCTCTTCACGGCGGTTATTATATACACCTTGAGCCGGGCCATTGTCTGGTGTCATGCGGCAATTACTGGTTGCCAACTAATATTTTGACTTCATGTCGGAATGAGATAATGGGTAATATAGGACAATGGCGCAGTATTGTTGAAGATGCTCGTTTCATTGATATGTTCGGACAGCCGGGAGACGGGGATTGGGATTCGCCAAAAGGTTTTGGTCTGGAAATGTTGAAGACTGCTCCGTCGGGTTTTCCCCGCGATTATGAATTCATCAAGTATCTGCGGATGAAAGACTATTGCTGCTGGCACGCTGTGCCTGATTCTTTTTTTGAAGGCGGCAAGTGGATGGATGAGATGGCCGTGATACTTGAAACGGGGAAACCTATGATGGATTTCATAAATTCAGTCATTGATGATTACGAATGAAAAAATCCTGTTGCATAATTACAATGTAACAGGATTTTTCTTATATTTGCCACGGGTAAACCATTGACCGGTAAATATTTAGTATTAACTCTAAAACCTTTTTGCAGCTATGAAAATCGGTATTCCAAAAGAAATCAAGAACAATGAAAACCGTGTTGGCATGACGCCTGCTGGCGTGTCGGAGCTTGTAAAGCACGGTCATACGGTGTATGTGCAGGCTACAGCCGGTGTGGGCAGCGGTTTTTCTGACGGTATGTATACGGAAGTTGGGGCGCAGATTTTGCCTTGCATAGAAGATGTTTACGCCAAGTCGGATATGATAATAAAGGTGAAAGAGCCTATTGCCCCTGAGTATGCGCTTGTACGCGAGGGCCAGCTGGTCTTTACGTATTTTCATTTTGCGTGTAGCAGGGAGCTGACCGAGGCGATGGTAAAGAGTGGGGGAGTGTGTCTCGCTTACGAGACGGTGCAACTCTCTGACGGCTCTTTGCCTTTACTTACTCCCATGAGCGAGGTGGCAGGACGCATGGCAACAATCAATGGCGCGTATTACTTACAGAAGACCAAGGGCGGCAAAGGCAAGCTGACATGCGGAGTTCCAGGCGTTAAGCCGGCTAAGGTGGTGGTTATCGGCGGCGGAATTGTAGGTCAGGCGGCGGCGCGTGTGGCCGCTGGCATGGGTGCTGATGTTGTGATAGCAGACATATCGTTGCCATTGCTTCACGAGTTGGATATAAATATGCCGGCCAACGTCAGCACGGTTTATTCGTCTCACGACAATATATGTAAGGAAATTAAAGATGCCGACATCGTGGTAGGGGCCGTGCTTGTGCCTGGCGACAAAGCTCCGAAGCTGATTACGCGTGACATGCTAAAGCTGATGGAGCCAGGCTCGGTTCTTGTCGATGTTGCGATAGACCAAGGCGGATGTTTTGAGACGTCACATCCTACGACTCATAGCGAGCCTGTCTATGATGTTGACGGCATCATACATTATGCCGTGGCAAATATTCCCGGAGCAGTGCCCAATACGTCTACAACAGCATTGACCAATGCAACGTTGAAGTATGCGGTGGCTTTGGCTGGCAAAGGATGGCGGAAGGCATGTGCGGATGACGCTGCTTTGACCAAGGGGTTGAACATTGTCCACGGCAAAGTGGTCTATAAAGCTGTGGCCGATGTGTTCGACATGCCTTATGATACTGAAATATGATTTGTTTGACAAAGTGGCGTGGAGCATCCACGTCACTTTGTTTTTATGTGCCATTTTTTGTTTATTGTTCCTGCGTTACCGTGCTTTTGGGTGTGACCGTATTGATTGCTGTTGCAGGAAACATAAATTCGGCTAATTGCGTGTTTTTGCTTTCTTTCTGATTTTCGTTCGATGCGTACAGCCGCATTGTTTTGAAATGCCTGACGTTTTGACGTGAATAACGCAAAATATCGTGTGCAGTTGTAAAACGCTGACATGCTTGATTATATGCCGGTTCAGACCAAAGTGTGCAATGGCGAAGGCTGTTTTTATGCTTGTATTTATGCCGTTTAATACGTAAAAAGTGCGTTTTCTTGGTGCTTGAATGCCGTTAAAACGAGGCGTAATGGTGGCCTTTGGCCTTGTTAAAGGCCGTCTTTGGCATAGCCGAAGGCCACCTTTGGCGTAACAAGCCATGGTTTTTTATACATATGCTGTTGCTTGGCAGGATTGCCAAACTCTATTTTGGTGATTTTCGCTGACAAACTTTAATTTACTTTTTGCTTGCTTTTACTTTCCTGAATATTGCAAAATGAAAATCATATATAACTGCGCCAGCCATGTCCCCGTGAGGTCTTACGTGTTGGCGGATGTGTGTGCTAGAGTTTTTTTAACGCCTGATGGGTGTTATTTCACAATAGATAGTATCCCTTGTCGCTGCTTATGGTGATGGGAGTGATTGTTTTCCATGTGGCTTGTTGCGCATAAAAAATAAAGCGGTGGCCTTCACAGGCAACCGCTCTATATCTTCAATAGGTATTAGTTTTTTAAGGTAAAAAGATTGTTTTCAGGATAACGATTGCAAATATATAGACTTTTTTTTTATTAACCAAATAATAATAAAGATTTATTTTTACAAATTTAGTGTGTGCCCACACAATCCGATATTTTAACGTTTGTTGACTTAAATGTGCTGAAAAACCATTGATTATATGCTGTTTTTTTAATTGCTGAAAGGCTTATTTTCACTTTTTATTAATATATATTTGTTTTAATGGATAAAACATTGTAACTTTGGGGTATGAAAAAATACTTATTCCACCAGTCAAGACTACTTTTAGTGGTTTGCATGTTTCTGCTTGGTGTGTTGCAGGGACGTTCCGGCAATTCTCCCAAACGTGAGTTCAGGGGGGCTTGGATACAGTGTGTTAACGGGCAGTTCTTGGGCATGGGAACGCGCCAGATGCAGGAAACGCTTGCGTATCAGCTTGACAGGCTCAAGGCGTGCGGCGTCAATGCGATAATATTCCAGGTGCGGCCGGAGTGTGATGCATTGTATGAAAGCAGGCTTGAACCGTGGAGCCGTTTCCTTACGGGGCGTCAGGGACAGGCGCCTGCGCCGTATTGGGACCCTTTGGCGTGGATGGTGGAGCAGTGCCACAAGCGCGGGATGGAGCTTCACGCGTGGATTAACCCATATAGGGCAAAGACAAAGACCACGAGGGAACTTGCCAAAAACCATGTGGCGATAAAGCATCCTGAAACCGTTTTTGCATACGACGGCCAGTTGATTTTAAATCCCGGGTTGCCAGAAAACCGTGACTATATATGCAAAGTAGTTGCAGACATCGTGGAGCGTTATGATGTTGACGGCCTGCATATTGATGATTACTTCTATCCATATCCTGCGGCTGGGCAGAAAATCCCAGACGGTCGCGAGTTCGCAATGTATAATAACGGAATACGGGACATTGGCGACTGGCGCCGTTATAACGTCAACCTGTTCATGAAACAGCTTTATGAGACCATACACGGAGTTAAACCATGGGTGAAGTTTGGTGTTTCTCCGTTTGGCATTTACCGCAATAAGAAATCGGCTCCGGGTATAGGCAGCAAGACCAACGGCCTTCAGAATTATGACGATTTGTATGCTGACGTGCTGATGTGGGTGAATAACGGCTGGGTTGACTATTGTGTACCACAGCTATATTGGGAGATAGGACATAAGGCGGCAGACTATGCTACTCTTATTGAGTGGTGGAACAAGTATGCAGGAAAGCGGCATCTGTATATTGGTGAGGATGTGGAAAGGACAGCCAAATACCCTGATACCGTTAATCCAAACATCAACCAGCTGCCTGCAAAACGCGGGCTTCATGGCCAGATGAGGAATGTCAACGGTACTGTATTATGGTATGCAAAGGCCGTGGTTGATAATGTCGGCAATTACGGTTCTCTCCTGGAGAAGGTATATTGGAAATATCCTGCGCTTGTGCCCACCATGCCTTATATTGACGGGAAAGCTCCGAAGAAGGTCAAGAAAATGAAGTTTATAGACATGGACGGCAAGCCAGTGTTGTTCTGGAAAGCGCCAAGCGGGAAAGGATGGAAGAACGAGGCAGTAAAATATGTGGTGTATAAATTTGAAAAAGGCGACCGTGTAGACATTGCCGACCCGTCGAAGATTGTAGCCGTTACTACCGATGAGTTTTACGAGATACCAGCATCGGAAATCCGTCCGGGCGAGAAGGTCAAGTATGCAGTGACCTCCTTGGACAGGATGAGTAATGAGAGCAAGCCGAAGAAGAAGTCAATTAAATATTAAAATACCAGGCCATGAAAGTGAGTGATGCAACCCTTGCGCAGTTAGAGCGTTTTATAAGGAAGATAGCGCAGAAGTTCCCTTCGGTTGAGGAACCGTCGATAATGACAGACATACATTTGAGTTTGTCGCAAGAAACGGGAGAGTTTATGGCGTTTGACGATAATGACAACGAGATAACTCGTTGTGTCATGGACGACTGGATAAACAGTTCCGAGCCTGATTTTTATGACAATGCGGCCGGCGTTATAAGGGATGTGATAACCCGTTTGCAGGATGTTGCGGACAATTTATGCATATTGAAGCCGTACAGTTTTGTCCTTGAGAATGACGACAGGGAACATTTGTGTGAATTGTACCTTGTTGACAGCGACATCAAAATTATCGGGGGCGACCTTATGAAGGGATTGGATGAGGACCTAGACAAGTTTCTTGACGATTTGTTGAAATAAATATAGCCTATACTTCAGCGACATTGTTTATATACATATTTTGTTTGTGATGTATGCAACGTCGCTTAATATGAGTATTTAAAATCATGTAGAAAAGCTTGTTAAGCGAACTTTAAGCGTCGGTTAAGTATTTTTTTATAATACGAATAAGCGTTGGTCTTTAATTTTGCAGCCAAAGATTTACGTAAATAAGTATTATGAAAACGTACAAGAAGTTTGCATTTACAGCATTATTGACTATTTCCGCTTGCGGCGTTTCAGCCCAATCTGTCGAGTTGTACAAGGATGAAAACGCCCCGACACATGAGCGTGTAATGGATTTGCTGTCACGTTTGACGGTAGAGGAAAAGATTGGTTTGTTGCGTGCTACGTCGCCCGGCATTCCCCGGTTGGGCATACCCAAGTATTATCATGGCAACGAGGCGCTACACGGTGTCGTAAGACCCGGGCGTTTCACTGTATTTCCACAAGCCATAGGATTGGCCTCTACATGGAATCCAAGGTTGCAATATCAAGTGGCTACGGTGATTTCAGACGAAGCCCGGGCACGCTGGAACGAGCTTGACCAAGGGCGTAAGCAGACGTATCAGTTCAGCGATTTGCTTACATTCTGGTCTCCTACGGTGAACATGGCACGCGACCCTCGATGGGGGCGGACGCCTGAAACATATGGTGAAGACCCTTATTTGAGCGGAGTGATGGGTACGGCTTTTGTGCGCGGACTGCAAGGTGACGATGACAGATACCTTAAAGTGGTAGCAACACCGAAGCATTTTGCAGCCAACAATGAGGAGCATAACCGTTTCATGTGTAATCCGCAAATATCCGAGAAACAGTTAAGGGAATATTACCTTCCGGCATTCGAGGCTTGTATAAAGGACGGCAAGGCAGCCTCGATAATGGCCGCTTACAACGCTATAAACGATGTGCCTTGTTCTGCAAATCCATGGTTGTTGGATAAGGTGTTGCGTAGGGACTGGGACTTTGGCGGCTATGTGGTTTCCGATTGTGGCGGAGTTTCATTGCTGCGTACCGGACATGAATATGTGAAGACCAAGGAAGCGGCTGCAACTCTTGCGCTTAAAGCCGGCTTGGACTTGGAGTGTGGTGACGATGTTTACGACAAGCCGTTATTGAATGCGTACCGTCAGTATATGGTTTCTGATGCAGATATAGACACTGCTGCCTACCGTGTGTTGAAAGCGCGTATGCGGTTAGGCTTGTTTGACGATGCTGATAAAAATCCATATGCTCAAATTCCGCCGTCTGTAATAGGTTCAGAGAAGCATCAGCAAGTGGCTCTCCAGGCGGCAAGGGAGTGCATTGTGCTTTTGAAGAACGATAAAAACATGCTGCCGTTAAATCCGAACAAAGTCAAGTCAATAGCCGTTGTAGGCATCAACGCGGGCAAATGTGAGTTTGGTGATTACAGCGGTTCGCCTGTTATTGCTCCGGTTTCAATACTTGACGGCATTCGCCGCCGTGTTGGCAACAAGGTAAAGGTGGTGTATGCTCCGTGGAAATCTGCGGTAGACGGTATGGAGTTGATACAAGGTGAGAGCTTTCCGGAAGGGTTGAAGGCGGAGTATTACAACAACACCAGGCTTGAAGGCACTCCCAAGGTACGCAAGGAAGAATGGATAAACTTTGAGCCTGGCAATCAGGCGCCTGACCCGTTCCTGCCAGCTTCGCCTTTGTCTGTGCGGTGGACGGGCAAACTTCGTCCGACGGTTTCCGGCAAATACAAGTTCAGTTTCACTTCTGATGACGGTTGCCGGCTGGCCATCGACGGCAAGATGTTGATTGACGCATGGCAAGGCCATACCGTGCGTACAGATACGGCCGAGATATATCTTGAGGCTGGCAGGGACTATGAGCTGAAGGCCGAGTATTATGACAACCGCGATTATGCCGTTGCAAAGTTGCAATGGAAGGTGCCGCAGGTTGGAACGCAGACACGCCTTGACCTGTATGGCGAGGCCGGCAAGGCCGTGAGGGAGTGTGAAACGGTTGTTGCGGTGCTTGGCATTAACAAGTCGATAGAGCGTGAAGGGCAAGACAGGTATGACATTCTTTTACCGGCCGACCAGCGGGAGTTTTTGCAAGAGATATACAAGGTAAATAAAAATGTTGTAGTCGTGCTTGTGGCAGGCAGCTCCTTGGCTGTCAACTGGATGGACGAGCATGTCCCGGCGATAGTGAACGCCTGGTATCCGGGCGAGAGCGGAGGTACGGCTGTGGCTGAAGTATTGTTTGGCGACTATAATCCCGGTGGGCGTTTGCCGCTGACTTATTATAAAAGCCTTGCCGACCTGCCTGCTTTCGACGATTATGACATCACAAAGGGACGTACTTACCAGTATTTCAAGGGCGACGTGCTTTATCCGTTTGGTTATGGATTGAGCTATACATCATTCAAATATTCAGACTTGAAGGTTGCTGAAGACGCTGAGTTTGTCAATGTGTCGTTTACGTTGAAGAACACAGGCAGGCGCACGGGAGACGAGGTTGCACAAGTCTACGTCAGGCTGCCGCAACGCGAAGGGGCTATGCCTGCAAAGGAACTGAAAGGCTTTGAGCGTGTAACGTTGCAAAAAGGAGAAAAGCGCAATGTGATGATAAAGCTGCGCAAAGACCTTCTGCGCTATTGGGATGAAGGCAAGAGCCGCTTTGTTTATCCGTCGGGCGAATATGAGATAATGGTAGGTTCGTCTTCGGCTGACATCCGTCTTGACGGAGTTGTGACATTGGCAAACGGCGGGAAGTAAGCTTGACGTTTTTCAATAGGCCGTGAATTACAGGCTAAAAGGCCGTCGATTGTATTGCAAAAGGCCGTCTTTCATCATGCGAAAGACGGCCTTTTGCAATCCGTTGAGCGTCAGGTGTTTATGAGTGTGTTTGCTTTCATGGCCTGCATTGGCGCAATGTTTGGCTGCTGTATGTTGTCTGCTGAGCCTCATTGCTTTTGGTATTGAGCGTATTTTTATCCAAATTTTATGTTTTATTCAAAATAAAGCGTGAAAACGAAACGGCTTTTTGACTTTTTTAGCTAACATGTTTGATTATACAATATTTTTTAGTATTTTTGCAAAAAGAAAAGGAGTGCATGGTTAGGAAAATCCACATAATGCTGTTTGCGGCATTGTTCGTTTTCGTGGCATGTGACATAAAGTTGAAGCCGTTTGACGATAGCGAGCACCGCATGGAGGTGTGCCGTTACGACCGTTTGGAGAGTCAGTATCTTACTACGGGCGATTTTTCGGCTTTGCAGCAAATGAACATGGATTATCCTATGGAGACGCGTACGTTGATAGAGGATGTGTTGCGGCTTGGCGAGGTGAACGACCCGCAGATAAACCATAAATTTCTTGCGTTCTTCCAGGACTCCACGTTGCAGACAATCGTGTCGGATGCGGAGTCGCAATATGCCAACATGGATGACATAAACTCCAAGTTGAACAGTGCTTTTGAAAAGCTTAAGAAGCATATACCAGACATGCCCATACCCAACGTGTATGCACAGATTGGTGCTTTGGACCAGAGCATTGTAGTAGGCAACCAGTCGATAGGCATATCTTTGGACAAGTATCTCGGCAAAGACTATCCGTTGTACAAGAAGTATTACCTGCCGTCGCAGCGTGCGTCGATGACACGCGAGCACATCGTGCCCGACTGCCTCAGCTTTTACCTGCTCGGACTTTATCCGATGCACGACTTTGAGGCCCGCACACAGTTGGAACGCGACATACATATAGGTAAAATCATGTGGGTATGCAACGTCGTTTTGGGGCATAAGTTCTTCAAGTCGCAGTATATCAATATCGTAGACAAATACATGTCGGCAAACAAATCTGTCGATATTGAGCAATTGCTGGAAGAGAACAATTGTTCGCGCATCATCGGAATGATGCGGTAATTCGAGGTATAAGCTGTTCCCTTTTCCTTCCTTATATGCAATATTGCAAGCCGCCCGGCGTTATAATAACGATGGAAAAGACATTGTATATATTATTGGTTCTTGCATGTGGGGCGGTTTTTAGTGCCTGCACTGACGACGATTCATTCAGTACGTCGCCATCCAATTTGTTGACTTTTTCCACCGACACGGTGCGTCTTGATACGGTGTTCGCCACCGTTCCTTCTTCTACAAGGACGTTCTGGGTGTACAACAAGTCGGGTGACGGCATTCGATGTGCAACCGTGCGCCTTGTCGGCGGCAACCAGACAGGCTTCAGGGTAAACGTGGACGGTGAGTATCTTAGTCCGGAAGCCGGTTATCAGGTGCGTAATGTTGAGATACGTAAGGGCGACAGCATACGTGTATTCGTCGAGCTTACTTCGCCGAAGAATATGGCGGACGGGCCGCAATTGACGGAAGACGATTTGGTGTTCCTATTGGAAAGTGGAGTGGAGCAGAATGTCAACCTCAATGCTTACACATGGAATGCCACACTATTGAGCAACGTGGTGATTAGCGGCGAGCAAACGATAGACAGCCACGAGAGGCCCGTAGTAATATATGGAGGTCTGAAAGTAGACAGTATGGCAACTTTACATATTGCTCCGGGGACGACGTTGTACTTCCATTCTGATGCAGGGATTGATGTTTATGGCAGACTTATATCTGAAGGTACGGCAGACGAAGGCGTAATATTACGTGGTGACAGGACAGATAAAATGTTTGACTATCTGCCGTATGACATGGTGAGCGGGCAGTGGTGTGGCATCAGATTGCACAGTTCTTCTTACGGAAATAAAATATCTTATACAGACATTCACGGTACTTTTGACGGAATAGTATGCGATTCGTCTGACGTTTCACAGCTCAAACTTCAGTTGCATAACAGTACGGTGCATAATTGCCAAGGTGACGGATTGAGGACATATGCAAGCATGGTAGATGTGAAGAATTGTCAATTGACAAACACTTTGGGTAACTGTGTGGCTGTGTATGGGGGTGATGTAAGCCTGACACATTGCACGATAGCGCAGTTTTATCCCTTCGACTCCAATCGTGGTGCGGCGTTGATGTTCACCAACTTTGACGGCACAACCATGTTGCCGCTTGAGCGGATGGACTGTATCAACAGCATAGTGACTGGATATGGCGAAGACATGCTTAGCGGAGTCAAGGCAGATGGGGAAACAACATTCAATTACCGCTTTGTTAACTCAATTATACGTACACCCGAGGTTGACGATGACGGGAATTTTATTGATGTGTATTTTGAGAATATTGAAGATACCGCAGCAATAAGCGGAGAAGAGAATTTTAGGTTGGTCGATATTGACTTGCAACGATATGATTTCCATCTTGCCGTTGAGTCACCAGCAATAGGTGCCGCCAACAAGGATTATTCACTGCCTGAAGACCGCGACGGACTGTTGCGCGACGATGCTCCCGATATAGGATGCTACGAATATTGGGAGCAGGACAATAGCTCGTCAGGCATGTAGTATGAAATAAAAAGACTCAGGAAGGGTTGCATGTCATCCCTCTTGAGTCTTTTTTATAGTATTTTCGAGCGTCAGATTTGTCCGCATTCTTTCAGCCAAAGGGCAGACGAAGCGTCGCTTGGCATACGCCAATCACTGCGCGGACTTAGGCTGATGCTTCCTACTTTGGGACCATCAGGCAGGCAGGAGCGCTTGAATTGTTGCGCAAAGAAACGCCGCAGAAATACGGTAAGCCATTTCTTGATGGTATCTTCATCATATTTCGGACCGCCATTTGCGCCGTTGAAGGCCTGCCGCGCAAGCATATATACTTTGGCCGGACGGAAACCGAAGCGCAGAATGTGATATAAAAAGAAGTCATGCAATTCGTATGGACCTACAATGTCTTCCGTTTTTTGGCTTATGTTGCCGTCCTCGTCGGCAGGTATAAGCTCCGGGCTTACCGGTGTGTCTATTATGTCAAGAAGTATTTTTCTTGAAACTTTGTCAACATCGGTTGCGGCAAACTTGACCAAATACCGTATTAAGGTTTTCGGTATTCCTGCATTTACACCGTACATGCTCATATGGTCGCCGTTATATGTCGCCCAGCCAAGTGCAAGCTCGGACAGGTCGCCCGTGCCGACAACCAGTCCGCCTGCCTTGTTGGCTATGTCCATGAGTATCTGTGTACGTTCACGTGCCTGACTGTTTTCGTATGTTACGTCGTGTTGCGCGATGTCCTGGCCAATGTCTATGAAGTGTTGTTTTACTGCGGCGGTAATGCTTACTTCACGGATTGTGACGCCAAGGCTTTCCATCAGTGACATGGCATTGTCGTGTGTCCTGTCTGTCGTACCGAAACCGGGCATCGTTATGCCGATAATACCTTTTCTATCCCATCCGAGTTTGTCATATGTTTTTACGCAAACAAGTAGGGCAAGAGTGCTGTCAAGCCCTCCGCTAATGCCGAGGACAACAGTCTTGCAACCGGTGTGAACAAGGCGTTTTGCAAGGCCTGCAACTTGGATGGAGAATATCTCGTTGCAACTATCTGCCATATCGGCAGCCTTCGGAATGAACGGATACGGTTCGACATATCGCACGAGTTCGAAATCACGCTTTGCCGTGGCTGTATGGGCGTTGACTATACGTGAGCCGTGTCCTCGCTGTGCAGCGGCATACGTACTGTTGGCACGACGCTCGCTTCTTAGTTTTTCTATGTCAATCTGTGTAGTTACGGTCTGCGGCTCAAGGCAGAACCGCTGGCCTGCGGCCAACAGCTGTCCGTTCTCGTAAATCATGGCGTTGCCTGCATATACCGCGTCCTGCGAGCTTTCGCCGAAGCCGCAGCCGCTGTATACATATCCAGAGATGGTGCGTGCACTCTGCTGTGACAGCAAACTGTCAAGATAACGGTGCTTGCCTATCAGTTCGTCGCTTGCGGAAAGGTTGAATATTATGTCAGCACCGGCAAGGGCGAGCGACGTGCTCGGTGGGGCGGGCGCCCATGCGTCTTCGCATATTTCCACTCCGAAAAGCACTCCGTCGCATGTGCGGAAGCGCGTAGGCTGCG
>ENA-OPIO01000037-OPIO01000037.1-human-gut-metagenome-genome-assembly--contig:-NODE-37-length-47930-cov-8.884303_pt1 | contig 47930 bp, 44 predicted proteins | sample MGYA00241395_ERZ501636 | MGnify/ENA primary metagenome ERZ501636 (study PRJEB25962, sample SAMEA2042198) | human gut metagenome | biome: human gut; feature: human-associated habitat; material: faeces... | reverse complement strand
TTCCTGCGCACATCCTTACTGGATTGCAGATGGACTACAACATGCAGACAGCAAAGAAAGACAAGTCTTTCATGGAACGGCTTGCCAGCATAAGGAAAATCGCCGCAGCGCTTTAACGCTGCAAGGCAAGGCATTGCAGCATGTTGCAGGCAAACAATGCCGGTTATAAAAGCTACAGGCAATCAGACCTACAAACGGGGAAAAGCTGAAAGCAAAGACGTTTTTATCTTAAAAAACAAAAAAACATGCACGCAAAGCCTTAATATGGCGGAAAATAAGTAATTTTGCAGGCTGTCGGGCACGCCTCAACAATGCCGTTGACGCGCCTGCGGACAAGAAACCGTGACACTAAGGAAATGGCAACACGCGAGGAATACGAGCAACTGAAAGAATACGCACGCAGGGACGGAGCGATAGTAGGCTTGCTGTGGATATTGAGTTTCGCATTATTCATAGGCGAGTTTTACAACCCGTTGCTCGGCTTCGCATCGTTTCTCGTCGGCGCATACTCGCTGGTGTTCGCATCAATGCGCCTGCGCCGCTACCGCGACACGGCTCTGGGCGGGGTCATCTCGTTCCGCCGCGCGCTGCTTTTCAGTATGCTCATATACTTCTACGCAGCCCTGCTGATGGCCGCCGCGCAGTTTGTCTACTTCCAGTTCATAGACCACGGCTTCATGCTTTCACAGTATGCGGAAATAACCGGCACGCCTGAATTCAAGACCATGCTGTCGGCTTACGGAATGAGACCCGAGGACATGAAGCTCGCAATGGACAACCTCGCCGCGCTGCGACCCATTGACATTGCCCTGCAATTCCTTTCTACAAACATAATTCTCGGCCTGATTGTAAGTCTGCCGATAGCCGCGATGATGAAGTCGAGATACAAAAGAAAATTCTGAACGACACGCCGCAACCGGCAAAGACGCCATAAGAATACTGAAAAACGAACAACAATACAAACGGATATGGACATTTCGGTCGTAATACCTTTATATAATGAAGAAGAATCACTGCCCGAGCTTTACGCCTGGATAGAGAGAGTGATGAAGGCTAACGGGTTCACTTACGAAGTGATATTCGTCAACGACGGCTCTACCGACCGTTCCTGGAACGTAATAAAAGAGCTTGGAGCGAAGCATGAATGCGTCAAGGGCATAAAGTTCCGCCGTAACTACGGCAAAAGCCCGGCACTGTATTGCGGCTTCAAGGAGGCGCAGGGAGATGTCGTGATAACGATGGACGCCGACCTGCAAGACTCGCCCGACGAGATACCGGAGCTGTACAAGATGGTTACGGAAGACGGCTACGACCTCGTGTCGGGCTACAAGCAGAAACGTTACGACCCCCTGTCAAAGACCATACCGACAAAACTGTTCAACGCTACGGCGCGCAAAATCAGCGGAATAAAGAACCTGCACGACTTCAACTGCGGCCTGAAGGCTTATCGCCGCGACGTGGTAAAGAACATAGAAGTGTACGGCGAGATGCACCGCTACATACCATATCTGGCAAAAAACGCCGGATTTGACAAAATCGGAGAAAAGGTGGTACACCACCAAGCACGCAAATATGGCAAGTCGAAATTCGGCCTCAACCGCTTCTTCAACGGCTATCTTGACCTCATCACGCTGTGGTTCCTAAGCGGTTTCGGCCGCAAGCCCATGCACGTGTTCGGTTTCTTGGGCACAATCATGTTCTTCATCGGCTTCATTTCGGCCGCCGTTATCGGCATAGACAAGCTTTGCTCGCTCGCACAAGGCATACCGCAGAGGCTGGTTACCGATTCGCCCTACTTCTACATCGCACTCACGATGATGATAATAGGCACGCAATTATTCCTCACGGGTTTCCTCGGCGACCTTGTAAGCCGCAACTCGACAGACCGCAATGACTACCAGATTGAGGAGGAAATAAGGTGCGGAGAGAAACGATAAAAAGGTGAAACGGTAAAAAAGGAAAAAGGAAAAACGATAAAACTGGAGATGAGAGTCAAGCCAACCGTCAAAAATCCACTGCACGCGTTGCCTCTATACGCCGCAACGTTCATGCTTTTAGCAGCATCGTGCTCGTCAATCGACTGCCCGATGAACAGCCTGGTTTACACCCAATACCAGCTTATGAGGCCGGACGGAAGGGTTGACACGCTGGCTGACACGCTCACTATATCGACACAGCGCACCGCCGACGGCAGCGACTCTGTACTGATAAACAGAAATGTAAGGACAACAGAGTTCTCGCTTCCAATAAGCTACGCACAACCGCAAGACGTGTTTTACTTCGAGACGATAGACACGGTGACAAAGGTCAAGACCGTAGACGTTGTGACCGTGACGAAGGAGAACCATCCGCACTTCGAGTCTGTTGACTGCGCACCGTCATTCTTCCATACCATTACGGACATAAGCACTACGCACAACGCCATCGACTCGGTTGTAATCAAAAACCCCGACGTTAACTATGACACATCGAAAAAGCACTTCTACATATATTTCAAGCATCGCGATTAGCCTGCTCATGCTGCTGCTCTCGCCAGCCGTGGCCGAAGCAAAAGGCGACACCGAGGCAAAGAACGACAGCGTGCCTTTCTTCAATGGATTTGCCGTGTCGGTAGATTTGGTCGGCCCGGTGCAGATGCTTATAAGCGACTACGGGCAATACGAGGCGGCACTGCGCATCAACCTGAAGGACAGATACTTCCCTGTTGTGGAAATGGGAATAGGCAAAGCCGACCACACCAACGACGCGACAGACATTTCATACAAGACAAGTGCGCCCTACTTCAAGGTCGGGGTTGACTTCAACCTGCTGAAAAACAAGCACGACATATACCGCCTGTTCGCAGGTATAAGGTATGCATTCACATCGTTTCAATACGACTTGTCACATCCAGGAACGACAGACCCCGTGTGGGGAGACACCGCTCCATACGAAGCAAACGGCGTAAAATGCTCTTACCAATGGGTTGAAGCCGTAATAGGCGTTGACGCAAAGATGTGGGGGCCGGTGCATCTGGGCTGGAGCCTAAGATACAGAAGCCGGGTGTCTCACAACGACGGGCCGTTGGGCAACTCGTGGTACGTACCCGGTTACGGCAAGACCGGCGGCAGCAACATTGGCGGCACATTCAACGTTACCGTAGACATTTAATCAATTTATAAGGTTAAGCGGTTATACGGTTGTAAAGTTTCCGTGTCTTCCATATTTCCATTATTTACATTTCCCCATACTTTACCTAAACAAATCAAAAAGGATGAAAGGCAAAAAGAAACTTCTTTGGCAATCTGCATTCTTACTATTCCTGATAGTCGGGACGGTAATAATCGTTAGTCAGCAACGCTCAATGCCGTACCAGAAAGACACGGGCTTCGTGTTCGGTACGGTGTACAACATCATATACCAGAACGACAAGAGCCTCAAGCAAGACATAGAAGCGGAATTAAAAAAGGTGGACTTCTCGCTCTCGCCCTTCAACAAGCAATCAATCATCTCGAAAATAAACCGCAATGAAGATGTGAAAGCAGACAAAATGTTTGCCGACGTATTCAACTTGGCGCAGGAAATATCGGCGGAAACAGGCGGAGCTTTCGACATAACGGTAGCCCCACTGGTAAACGCATGGGGCTTCGGGTTCAAGAACGACACGCAGCCTACGGATAATGCCATTGACAGCTTGAAACAACTCGTAGGCTACAACAAGGTGATACTCAAAAATGGCAACGTCAATAAACAAGACCCACGCATAATGCTTGATTGCAGTGCGATAGCCAAAGGATATGCCTGTGACGTCGTGGCAGCATACTTGAGAAGAATGGGAATAGAGAATTTGATGGTTGAGATAGGCGGCGAAATAGTGACTCACGGCATAAATGAGCAACGGCTGCCATGGAAAATCGGCGTAACAAAACCTACCGACGACTCACTAAACACAAACCAGGAACTGCAAACAATACTTAATGTAACCAACAAGGCCATGGCTACAAGCGGCAATTACCGCAACTTCTATTACAAGAACGGCAAAAAATACGCACATACCATCGACCCGGTAACTGGCCGCCCGGTGCAACACAACATCCTTTCCGCGACCGTGCTCACGGACAATTGCGCCACTGCCGACGCCTACGCAACGGCATTCATGGTAATGGGTCTCGACAGGGCGAAAGCCGTACTTGCCAAGCACCCGGAGCTTATGGCCTATTTCATTTATTCTGACGAGCAAGGCCGCAACGCCGTGTGGTACTCCCCTTCATTGAGAGACAAGATTACGGAATGACCAAGCTACGATAAAGACAAGGAGGGTCTAAAATGCCGCACACGATGTTGCACGAAAAGCTACTTGAACTGCCATTATTTCAAGGCATGAGCAGGAACGACCTTGAACAGGTAGCTACGTCTACAAAATTCAGGCACCTGGCTTACGTGAAATGCAAAACCGTCGTAAACGAAGGCGACGTTTGCGACAAGATTTATTTCCTAATCAAGGGCATTATCAGTGCAACCGGACATGCTGATGACAACGGATATTCAATAACGGAGATAATACAAGCACCCGAAATACTGCAACCCGAACGGATATTCGGACTTACACAACGATACACACGCACATTCACAACCGTCACAGACTGTACTTTCATCAGTCTCGACAAACTGGAAATCCTTGAACTGGCAAGCAAATATGAAATATTCAGGCTAAACCTGCTTAACATAATCTGCACAAAATCACAACGCTTCACACGCTTTCCCTGGCGTGTACATCCCAAAGACATGCGCCACAAGATAACAAGGTTCGTCGAGACAAGGAGCCTTCGCCCCGCCGGTGAGAAAATAATACGCATAAAAATGGAACGGCTCGGCTATGAAATAGGCGAAAGCAGGCTCAACACTTCACGCGAGCTTAACGCCATGGCTGCAGAAGGAATAATAGCGTTAAGGCGCGGCGAAATACACATATTCGCTTTGGAAAAAATCATACGAACATAGACTGAGGGGAATATTACCCCGTCGGCGGAATTATTAGTTCATCCGCAATTCTGTTGGATGATACACAAGTCCTGTTTACGAAAACATCCTACTGCAATCCAGGCAGTCGGTATCTGTCATTCCGCGCTCCGACGCGGAATCCAGAAAACATCTAAGGCACTAAACGATGCAGGCTGTATACGCTGGATTCCGCGTCGGAACGCGGAATGACAGATACCGACTGCCTGGATTTAAGTAGGAATAATCTGTTTATGGTAAGGACAAAATAACGTATAGATATTTTTACGCTATCCAAACAAACTGCGGATGGGCCGAATTATCTGCTCCTCGTTACGGCAAACACTTTCGGTTTGTTGCATTTCGGCAGCTTTTTCTTACGGTTTACACTTGCTTCCAACATGTTTGCAAAAGGCCGTCTTTTATAAAGCAAAAGGTCGTCTTTCACAAGGCAAACAAGCATGTTTTGAAGGCTGAAAAGCCACCATTTGAAACTGTAATCACCGCCATGCCGCCAAAACATTTCCGCCAACGGGTAAATATTAGTTAAATTACCACCTTGCGGCTACACACAATGAATAAATTGAGTATCTTTGTAGTCAAAAACATATATGGACGTCAGTATGAATGGAAATAAGACAGAAGGCCAACGTAAAAACCCTTTTTTTGAACCGTACAATACCCCTCACGACACTGTTCCCTTCGAAAGCATCAGGCTTGAAGATTTTGAAGAAGCCTTTATGGAAGGCATACGGCGTGACAACGAACAAATAGAAAAGACAATAAACAATCCGGACAAACCGACTTTCGACAACACTATAATCAACGTTGACGACGACAAGGACGGATATTATGACCTGTTGTCGCGCGTGTCTACCGTATTTTTCAATCTGCTTAGCGCCGAAACGAATGACGAGATGGACGCGTTGGCACAGAAAATGCAGCCTATCCTGACGAAACACGCCAACGACGTAAGACTGAACAAACGCCTGTTTGAACGCGTGAAAGCCGTACACCTGCACCACCGCAGGCTTACGCCGGAAGAAAAAATGCTGCTCGACAACTGCTATGACGGCTTTGTACGCAGCGGAGCTTTGCTTGACGATGAGGGCAAAGAGCGCCTTCGCCAACTCACGGAAGAGGCAAGTATGCTGTCATTGCTGTTCTCTCAAAACCTATTAAAGGAGAACAAGGCTTACACCCTGCACATAACCGACGAGGCACAACTTGACGGCCTGCCCGACACTGCACGCGAAGCCGCCGCCGCTACGGCGCGTGAGAAAGGACTTGAAGGCTGGGTTTTCACGCTTGACTACCCCAGTTACAGCCCTTTCATGACATATTCCACTATGCGCGAACTGCGCAAACAGATGTACATGGCACGCAATACAGTCTGCACGCACGACAACAGCGAGAATAACCTTGACATCTGCAAACGCATAATAAACCTACGGCGAGAGATAGCACAACTGTTAGGTTACAAGACATACGCCGAATATGTACTGAAACACCGCATGGCCGGCAACGCACGCAACGTGTACAGACTGCTTGACGACCTCATCGACGCATACAAACCAACGGCTATCAAGGAGGTTGAAGACATTGAGAAAATGGCTCAAAAAGCCGAAGGCAAGGACTTTAAGATGGAGCCATGGGACTTCAGTTACTACTCGCACAAGCTGCAATTAAAGAAGTTCAACATCGACTCGGAAATGCTGCGCCCGTACTTCGAGCTCTCCAATGTAATAAAAGGCGTGTTCGGACTTGCCAACAGGCTCTACGGCATAACGTTCAAAGAGAACAAAGACATACAAGTGTACCACCCGGACGTAAAGGCATACGAAGTCTACGACAAGGACGGCTCGTATCTCGCAGTGCTGTATGCCGACTTTTTTCCACGCAAAGGCAAGCAAAGCGGAGCTTGGATGACGCAATACCAGGGGCAATGGATTGACCGTAAGGGCGAGAATGTGCGTCCGCACGTAAGCGTAGTGATGAATTTCACAAAACCGACCGACGAGAAACCTGCGCTGCTTACGCTCGGAGAAGTGGAGACATTTCTGCACGAATTCGGGCATTCACTGCACGGAATGTTCGCCAACACAAGGTTTGAAAGCCTTTCAGGAACAAACGTCTGGTGGGATTTCGTAGAGCTGCCGTCGCAGTTTATGGAAAACTACTCCGTAGAAAAAGAGTTCCTGCGCACGTTCGCTTTTCATTACAAAACGGGCGAACCGCTACCCGACGAACTTATAAACCGCATCGTAAAGAGCCGCAATTTCATGGCTGCATACGCCTGCCTGCGGCAAGTAAGCTTCGGACTGCTCGACATGGCTTACTACACAAAGAAAGAACCGTTTACCGAAGACATCATTCCGTTCGAGAAAAAGGCATGGAAGAAAGCCATCGTTACAGAACAATTGCCAGACACCTGCATGACCGTACAGTTCAGTCACATAATGGCCGGAGGCTACGCAGCCGGGTATTACAGCTACAAATGGGCGGAAGTGCTTGACGCCGACGCGTTCAGCGTGTTCAAGAAACACGGCATATTCAATCAAGAAACCGCGCAAAGCTTCCGCGACAACATACTTTCCAAAGGTGGAACAGAGCACCCGATGACCCTATACAAACGCTTCCGTGGCGGCGAACCTACCATCGACGCCCTGCTGAAACGAAACGGAATAGCAAGAAAAGAAACGGCAAAGAAGGTGAAATAACAAAAGGAACGAATTGGAAAACGTTATCCAAACCAAGCTTTGTCACCTTCAATTACCCCAAAATCAAACATCAACATCATGACCGAGAAAGACGACAAACAGCTGCTACTGGACTTGCGCTACCTGCGCATGGCGCGCATCTGGGCGGAGAACAGCTATTGCGAACGCCGCAAAGTCGGCGCGCTTGTCGTAAAAGACAAGATGATAATAAGCGACGGCTACAACGGAACGCCAAGCGGATTTGAAAACGTATGCGAAGACGAGAACAACGTCACAAAGCCATACGTTCTGCACGCCGAGGCCAACGCCATAACAAAGCTGGCAAGAAGCTCCAACAACAGCGACGGCTCAACGCTTTACGTAACGGCCGCCCCGTGCATAGAATGCTCCAAACTCATCATCCAGTCTGGCATAAAACGCGTGGTTTATGCGGAGAAATACAGGCTTGAGGATGGCATAAACCTGCTGAAAAAAGCAAATATAGAAGTAGTCTACATTAATCCTGACGAACATGAAGCAAAATAAGTCAAACCGACTGATGCCGCTGTTGATGGCGTTGTGCGTGGTAATAGGCATAGTCGTAGGCACGTTCTACGCCAACCATTTCTCCGGCAACAGGCTGAACATAATAAATTCAGGCAGCAACAGGATAAACAACCTGCTGCACATCATTGACGACCAATATGTAGACAAGGTGAACATCGACTCGCTTGTCGATATGGCTATACCTCAAATTCTGGCCGACCTTGACCCGCATTCGGTGTACATAAGCGCGAAAGACGTGCAGAAAGCCACCGACGACCTTAAAGGTTCGTTTTCCGGCGTCGGCATAGAGTTCGTCATCCGCAAAGACACCATCCACGTACAAGGCGTTATAAAGAACGGCCCGGCCGACCAAGTAGGCATACGTGCAGGCGACAAGATTGTAAGTGTTGACGGCAAACCGTTCGTAGGAAAGATTGTAACCAACGACGAAGCCATGCGCCGCCTGAAAGGTCCGAAAGACACGAAGGTAAAAATCGGTGTCATAAGATACGGAGAAAAGAAGGTAAGACAGTTCACCATAACACGCGGTGACATCCCCCAGAAGAGTGTCAGCGCAGCTTACATGATTGACGACAGCACCGGTTACATAAAAATAAAGAACTTCGGCGAGAACACTTATCCCGAACTTCTTATCGCACTTGCAAGCTTGTCGCAAGAAGGTTTCAGCAATCTGATTATCGATTTGCGCGACAACACCGGCGGATATCTGAAATCGGCAGTACAGATGGCTAACGAGTTCCTGCCCAAGAACCGCCTAATTGTGTACACAGAAGGGCGTAAATCGCCACGCCAGGACTACAAGAGCGACGGACGTGGCAGTTACCAGCACATACCTTTGGTTGTATTAATCAACGAAGGGTCAGCATCGGCGTCGGAGATTTTTGCCGGTGCGATGCAGGACAACGACCGCGCCACAATCATAGGCCGCCGTTCGTTCGGCAAAGGACTTGTACAGCAGCAACTCGAATTTCCCGACGGCTCAATGATACGCCTCACCGTGGCACGCTATTACACACCGTCAGGACGCTGCATACAGAAACCTTACACCGCCGGTGACAACCAGGACTATGACGAGGATTTGCTCGTAAGGTACCAGCACGGCGAGTTCTTCTCACAAGACAGCATCAAGCATACCGGTCCGGCTTACCATACCAGCATAGGACGTACAGTGTACGGCGGCGGTGGAATAACGCCTGACATATTCGTGCCGGAAGACACTCTCGGCATGACTTCATACTACAAGCAGGCGGCCATGAGCGGACTGATAATACAATACGCCTTTGTCTATACCGATGAGAACCGTCCAAAGCTCAGCAGTTTTGAAACGATGCCGGAGCTGTCTGACTATCTTGATAAGCAGCACACCGTAGACAAGTTCGCCACATACGCCGACAAGAACGGTCTGAAGCGGCGCAATCTGTTGATAAAGAAGTCGTACAACCTGCTAAAGACTTTCATCAACAGCCGCATCATCTACAACATAATGGACGAGGAGGACTGGATTGAATACCTAAACCTTGACGACAACGTTATCAAAGCCGCCATCAAGGTATTCGAGCGGGGCGAGGCTTTTCCCAAAAAGCCTGAAAACAAGCCGGAAAAGAAAGCCGGAAAGACGGCGATAGCAGGCGAAGCACGCATTCCACGCATAAAGACGAGCTATATCACACTCACATGAACCAAGACAAACGCACATTGCGCAAACAAATAAGAGAGACGAAGCGGCAATTCTCAGACAAGGAGCTGGAAGAATTGTCGCTTCCAATCATCTCACGGCTACTCTCCCACCCCGTAATAGTCGGCTCCAAGACGATTCTGATGTACTACTCACTGCCTGACGAAGTGAATACCCACCATGCCGTAAACCAACTTATAGCATCCGGCAAGACGGTGCTCCTGCCACGTGTCGTTGACGGCGAGAACATGGAAATACGCGTTCACAGAAACCCCGACGACCTTGTTCCCGGACATTACGGGATAATGGGACCAACGGGCGAAACATATACCAGATACGAGGACATCGACGTTGCAGTAGTGCCTGGCATGGCCTTCGACCAATACGGCCACCGCCTCGGTCGCGGCAAGGGCTACTACGACCGCTTCCTGCCTAAAGCCTCGCACGCATACAAAATCGGCGTATGCTTCGACTTCCAAAAGCAAGAGACCATACCGACAGACGCTAACGACATCACAATGGACTGCGTTTTGTAATAACAGACCTTCCGTATTCTTGCAGCATTATCATCTGCAATGAAAACAGGAAATCCCCATACTGACACCACTGACTGTTTTGTAACACAATTGAAACATCCGCTTAAACATGTTGTAACATATGTTTTCTACTTTTGCGGCGGAATTAAGACATAGTATTACAATAACAGTTTTATGACGGAAATTTATTTTTTGATAGTCGGATTCCTGCTTGTCTTGGCTGTGTTCGACTTGTTCGTGGGCGTAAGCAACGACGCCGTAAACTTCCTTAACTCGGCCATCGGCGCCAAAGTGGCAACATTCCGCACGGTGCTGTTCGTCGCATCGGTCGGCATCCTCATCGGAGCCGTGATGAGCGCGGGCATGATGGACGTTGCCAGGCACGGCATAATGCGGCCTGAAAGCTACTCGTTCTCCGAGGTGATGACAATCTTCCTCGCCGTAATGGTGACCGATGTCGTCATACTCGACGTATTCAACACGCTCGGCCTGCCTACATCAACCACGGTGTCGCTCGTGTTCGAGCTGCTGGGAGGCACGTTCATCCTCGCCATGCTCAAGATGGCTGCCGACCCGTCGCTCACCATCTACGACCTGCTCAACAGCGACAAGGCTCTCAGCGTCATCATCGCCATATTCGTATCTGTGGCTATAGCCTTCTTCTTCGGAGTAATCGTGCAATGGATTTCCCGACTTATCTTCACCTTTAATTATAAGAAACACCTGCGCTACACCATCGCCATATTCGGCGGCATAGCGTTCACATCGCTGGCATACTTCATCTTCATCACCGGCATAGGCACGTCGCCTTACATCAGCGAAGCGTCGCGCACATGGATTGAGGCCAACACCACCATGCTAATGGCCGTAACATTCGTAGGCTCCACGGTGCTTATGGAGATACTCCACCTGCTGCGCGTCAACGTGTTCAAGCTCATTGTACTGGCCGGAACGTTCGCGCTGGCTATGGCTTTCGCGGGCAACGACCTCGTGAACTTCATCGGTGTGCCCCTTGCCGGACTTGACTCGATGCAGGACTTCCTCGCCAACGGCAACGGACAGTTTGACACATTCATGATGACTTCGCTCATGTCGTCGGCCAAGAGCCCGCTACTTTACCTTGTGCTGGCAGGCATCATAATGATAATAGCCATGACTACGTCGAAAAAGGCGCAGAATGTTGTCAAGACAAGCGTTGACCTCAGCCGCCAGGACGAGGGCGACGAGATGTTCGGCTCGTCGAAAGTGGCACGCAGCGTAGTGCGCACCACGCAGGACATCAACGCCGCCGTAGCCAAGATAATACCTTCACGCGTGCAGAAGTGGATAGACAAACGCTTCAACAAGGAAGAGGCAATACTGGCCGAAGGAGCGGCATTCGACGAGGTGCGTGCCGCCGTCAACCTCGTGCTTGCTGCCATGCTTATCATCATCGGTACCAATTATAAACTCCCCCTGTCAACCACCTACGTTACGTTCATGGTAGCGATGGGCAGTTCTTTGGCCGACCGTGCATGGAGCCGCGAGAGCGCAGTGTTCCGCGTTACGGGCGTAATATCGGTCATCGGCGGATGGTTCGTAACGGCAGGCGTTGCCTTCGCCACCTGCGCCATAGTCTGCGCGATGATGCACTTCGGCGGAATTGTTGTCATGGTTGCATTCATGGCTCTTGACATTTACCTGCTCTGGCGCAGCAACAAGCAGTTCGCCAAGAAGCAGAAGGAGGAAAAGAAGGACGACGTGTTCCAGCTGATGATGCGCACGAGGGACAAGGAAATCGTATGGGACCTGCTCTCCAAGCACGTGGCACGCACCCAGAGCTTCGTCACCCGCTTCGCCCTCGAGCAGTACAACCGCATCATCGACGGCATAACCAACGAGAACCGCAAGGAGCTGCGCCACTGCCACAGCGCGCTCAAAGAAGAGCAGGCGCAGCTAAAGAAGTTCCGCCGCAAGGAGCTGCTTGCCATGCGCCGCATTCCCGCGCCCATAGCCATAGAGCGCAACACGTGGTTCCACCTCGGAGCCAACAGCAACCAACAGTTCATGTACTGCCTGCGCCGTATGCTCGACCCGGTGAAGGAGCACGTTGACAACAACTTCAACCCCCTGCCGCAGGCGTACATCAACGAGTTCGAGGGCGTCCGCCGCAAGGTGAACGAGCTGATGAGCCACACCGAGGAGATGATTTCGACCAACCGCTACGAGCTGTATCAGGACACGCTCAACATCGCCGACGAGTGCAAGGACGAGCTTTCGGTAATGCGTAAGCACGTCATCGACACGATGTACCGCGACGACAGCGCCAACCTGAAAGTATCGTTGCTCTACCTGAACCTGCTTCAGGAGAGCCAGGAGTTCCTTAGCATAATGCGCCACCAGCTGCGTGCCGCAAGGAAATTCCTCGACACTACGGAGAGATAGTTGTAGGCAGACAAGTGACGAGCGGTCAGCAGACGAGTTGCAAGTTACGAGTTGACAAGTGATAGCGGCTGCGAAAAGTGAAAGCTTTTCGTGGCCGTTTTGTTTTATGTTGTAAGTATGTGATTGCGTTATTGGCGTTTCTTTAATCATCTGTTGGTGTTTGGTTACAAACCAAAATGCCGTCTTTTGCAAGCTAAAAGACGGCGTTTTACATTGTAAAAGACGGCAAAACGGAATGCGAAAGAGGGCATATCGCATTGCATTAACTGCTCGTCTTTCTCGTTATACTCGTGAGTTCGGCATAAGAAAGTTTGATAATAATCATACTTCAAGCGGTCGGTTGGTAACAGTCATTCCGCAGAAATGCGGAATGGCAGTTACCTACTGACTGTTTGAATATAAAATAACAAGCGAATTGTCCTCTGTTATGAAGATAATTCCTTATGCTGAACTCACATAAAATTAACGATAATTACACTCCAAGCGGATGCTTTTCAGCCGGAATTCCGTATCTTTGTGAAGTACACGCAACATACACTTACGGCCATGAAACATACCAAACAAACTATTATTCTACTGCTTGCGGCGGCGTTGGCGTGCGGATGCGGCGGCAAATCGGATGAAAACAAAGCCGAGGCAAGCGGCATCGCCGCATACGTGGACGGCCTTGAAAGAGGATATAAGCCCATGGCATCTACCGCAATGCTTACGGGGCGGACGTGGACTGCACACCGAAAAGGCGACTTTGTGGAATACTTTGAGGAAGTGACATTTACCGACTCCACGCGCATATACAGGTACAAGTCTATCCGGCCTGACACCATCATCAACGTATGTGAAACCACACGCTACTACCTCTCATTGATAGAAAACCCGGGAAGGTTTGATGAAGGCAAGGTCGGTAAGCAGACAAAAGGCGACTACATAATAGAGGAGTGTACATACGAAGGCCGAAAGACATTCCGCTCGGAGAAAATACTATTAACCTCGCCGACGAGATTGGAAATACAGCCAGCATACAGGTCATACACCACAATGGCAGGTTCGGGCAAACAAACCTACGTCAGGGAGGAATAGCGCGGCCTCACCGCGATTTCCTAAAAAATGTCCGCTTTGTCTTGAAAGACGGTCAAAAAACTAAAAATAGCATAAAAAGTTTTCCATTGTCGGTGATAATGCCTAATTTTGCCGACTGTAAAACGAGACTTACGCGCACATGATATATGGGATAATTGCAGGCGGAGAAGGCTCGCGCCTGGCGGTGGAAGGCGTGAAAGAGCCCAAGCCGCTCGTTAAGGTAGGCGGCGAGAGGCTGCTTGACAGGCTTGTCCGCATATTCTGGGACAACGACGCCGATGGCATAGCCGTGACTTTCCGCAAGAGCATGACAGACGTTGCCGTGCAGCTAAGCTACCTGCAAGGCTGCTCCGACGGAGACGGTCTCGCGCCCGTAATATGCACAGGCGTCGAGACACCAAGCTCCATGCACAGCCTGGCGGCCATAATAGACCGCTTGGCGGAAGGGCCGTTCTGCGTTACTACGGTTGACACCGTGTTCCGCGAAGACGCCTTCAGGCGGTACGTCAAGGCGTTCAAGGAGTGCGTGGAAAGCGGCGAGGCCGACGGCATGATGGCCGTAACAAGCCTCATCGACGACGAGAAGCCGCTCTACGTGGCCGTTGACGGCGGCATGAACATAACCGGTTTTCTCGACGAGAGCGGTGCGTCAAGCTACGTTTCAGCCGGAATTTACGGACTTACGCCGCGAGCCGCCGACGTGTTACGCCGCTGCGTGGAACGCGGCGAGAGCCGTATGCGCAATTTCCAGCGTGCCTTGTTGCGTGAAGGACTGCGCCTAAAAGCGTTCGACATAGGGCGTGCGTTCGACATAGACCATGCCGCCGACATCGGGAAAGCCGAACGTTTTTTACGTGAAGAAGTATGACACACGTCGTGAAAGTGTACCGTGCGGAGCGTTTTTCACCTAATTCGGCAGACCGAGACCGCGCAATCATTGATGCCGTAGGCTCGCTACTCGCATCGCGGGGATGCACCATTGAAGGCATAAACGAGGACGAACTTGACGCAAGCCATACCGCCGACATATTCATTTCAATGGCACGCACGCCCCGCGCACTCGGCATATTGAGGCGCAAAGAGGCTGAAGGCTGCACCGTTGTGAACCGTCCCGACGGCGTGGCGGCTTGTATGCGCAGCAACATAGACCGCCTGATGAGGAGCCACGGCCTGCCTGCCGCACCGCTTAGCGGCACCTGCGGCTACTGGCTGAAGCGTGGCGACGAGGCCGCCCAAGGCCGTGACGACGTGGTATTCGCACGCAGCGAGACCGAAAAGGACGAAGCCCTGCGCCGCTTCGAGGCGCGCGGCGTGGCCGACGTGGTGGTAACAGCCCATGTAAGTGGCGACGTGGTGAAGTTTTACGGAGTGCAAGGCACTGGCTTTTTCAGGACGTTCCATGCCGACGCAAACTTCTCCAAGTTCGGCGACGAGGCGGTAAACGGCGAGGCAAGGCATTACGCTTTCAACGCCGAACGACAGCACGGCGACGCGGAACGGCTGGCCGCCTTAGCAGGCGTTGACGCTTACGGAGGCGACTGCATAGTGCGTGAAGACGGAACATACGCCATCATCGACTTCAACGACTGGCCCAGCTTCGCCCGTTGCAGGGAAGAAGCCGCCGGGGCGATAGCCGCGAGAGTCGATGCCATTATGAAAGGTAAAAGGGTAAAAAAGTAAAAAGGTAAAAAGGATTAAGACAGCAAATGCCAACTTTCAAGGAATTATTGGCCGCTTCAATCAAGTCGAAAGACACGGAAGAGAGGCTTGACATGCTCTTCAACCGGCCCGTAGGGCTGGTTATGGCATTGGCAGGCAAGCGTCTCGGCATACACCCTAACGCCATCACGGCGGTGTCTGTCGTGCTCGGAGTGGCGGCTGCATGGATGTTCTATCACACCGACCTGACGCACAACGCGCTCGGAGTGCTGCTGCTGATGCTGGCCAACTTCTGCGACTCTGCCGACGGACAGCTGGCCCGGTTGACGGGGAAGAAAACCCTTGTAGGCCGCGTCATCGACGGGTTTGCAGGCGACATCTGGTTTTTCAGCATATACTTCGCCCTCTGTTGCCGCATGACGTGGCAGCCCATGCCCGGCAATGTGGACGCCGTTTGGGGCGTATGGATATGGGTGCTGGCGTTCATCGCCGGAGTGCTCTGCCACTCTCCGCAAAGCTCCCTGGCAGACTATTACCGGCAAATACACCTGCTATTCCTCAACGGAAAGGAAGGAAGCGAGCTTGACACATACGCCAACCAGCGCGCAATATACGAGAGCCTGCCTAAGGGCAGTCCACTGATTGCCAGGATGTTTTACTTCAACTACGCCAACTATTGCAAGAGCCAGGAGCGGCGCACACCTGCCTTTCAGAAGCTGTCGGCGGCAATAAAGGCCGCATACGGCGACGTTTCCGCCATGCCGCAGGTGCTTAGGCGCGAGTTTCTTGACGGCAGCCGGCCGCTCATGAAGTACACCAACATACTCACGTTCAACGCCCGCGCCATCTGCATCTACGCCACATGCCTCGTCGGATGCCCGTGGGTGTACATGCTGTTGGAGGTGACCGCGTTCACCTTATTATATATATACATGCACAAACGGCACGAAACCTTGTGCGAAACCATAACCAAAAAGATACTCAATTGATAAAAGGCTACATATTCGATTACGGCGGAACGCTCGACACGGCAGGCCGCCATTGGGGTAAAGTGCTGTGGGACGCTTACATGAAATGCGGCGTGCCCGTAGACGAACGGCAATTCCGCGAGGCTTACGTGTACGCAGAACGCCGCCTCGGTTCGCAACCAATAATCAAGCCCGACTTCACATTCTACAACACGCTTGACGCCAAACTGGAAATCGAACTGGAATATCTTGCCGCACAATACATGCCAGACATGCCGGCAAAAGAAATCGACACGCTGCGCAAGAACATGCTCGACGGCATATACGACGGCGTAAGGCAAGAGACGGCAAGAAGCCGCAAGGTGCTGGCGGAAGTCAAAAAGGATTATCCTATGGCGTTAGTCAGCAACTTTTACGGCAACATCAGTACCGTATTGCGCGAGTTCATGCTCGACGGTTTGTTTGACAATGTAATAGAATCGGCCGTTGTAGGCGTAAGGAAACCCGACCCGCAAATCTTCGTTCTCGGCGCGGAAGCGTTGGGATTGAAGCCGGATGAGGCCGTCGTCATAGGCGACAGCTACGACAAAGACATTGTTCCGGCTAAGCAGGCCGGATGCCATACCGTGTGGCTTAAAGGCGAAGGGTGGAACGAGAAAGCATACGACGAAAGCCTGCCCGACGCCGTAATAACCGAACTTAAACAGGTTTTAAACGTTAAAAGGTTATTGCGGTCTAAGTAATATACAACGCTGCACAGAAATGAGGACACTTTTCATACTGCTCTTTTCAACGCTCGTGCAGGTTATCTGCGCGCAAAACATAAAGGGAACCGTCACCGACGAGGAAAGCGGCGACGCCATTCCCCACCCCGCCTTGCAATACAAAGGCGACACAAAAGCCATGGCAGGCGAAGCCACAGGCCGCTTCTCCATACCCCGGCGCAACGGCGAAAAGCTTGTAATCAGCGCCGTAGGATACAAGGACTTGCAGATTACCGTCAAGCCGGATACACCCGACGAGCTGAACATCACCCTCAAACAAGACACAAAGCAACTGAAAGGCGTGACCGTAAAGGCCAAACGAGGCAAGTACAGCAGAAAGAACAACCCTGCCGTAGAGCTGATGAAGCGCGTCATAGCGGCAAAGAAACGCACCGACCTTAGCAACCACGACTACTACCAATACAACAAATACCAGAAGATAACGCTGGCCGTAAACGACATCAGTCCCGAAGAAATAGAACGCGAACAGAAAAAGAACCGCCAATGGCTGCTCAACCAAATAGAGGTTTGTCCGTACAACAACAAGCTCATTTTGCCGCTTTCGGTTGATGAAACCGTAACACAAAACCTGTATAGGAAAAGTCCTGAAAAAGAGAAAACAATAATCCTCGGACAAAACTCCACCGGCGTAAACGACCTCATACAGACAGGAGAAATACTTAACACGGTGGTGAAAGACGTGTTCACGGACGTTGATTTGTACGACGACCAGATACGTCTGCTGCAATATCCGTTCACCAGTCCCATCGGCAAAGACGCCATATCGTTCTACCGCTTTTACATAGTCGACACGGTGATGGTTGACCGCGACGAGTGCTTTCACCTTGAATTTACGCCCAATAATCCGCAAGACTTCGGCTTCAGAGGCGACATCTGGATATTGACAGACTCCACACTGCACGTCAAGAAGTGCCAGCTCGCACTGCCGAAAAGAAGCGACGTGAACTTTACCGACGCGCTGAACGTGCTGCAAGAGTACACCAAGCTGCCCAATGGAGAATGGGTATTGACCACCGACGACATGACAGTAGAGCTGTCGATAGCCAAATTTCTCACCAAGGCGATAGTCATACGCACAACGAGAATGACCGACTATGCGTTTGACCCAATACCCGACAAGGCCTTCAAAGGCAAGGCGAAAGTAAAATACGACCCACGTTCGAAGATGCGCGACGAAGCGTTTTGGAGCGAGAACCGCACCGTCGGCCTTACCAAGAGCGAAGGCTCCATGGGCTCGTTCATCAACAGCCTAACCAAGACCCGCGGCTTCAAATACCTGCTGTTCGGCCTGAAAGCCCTTATCGAAAACTACGTAGAGACGGGCACGCAGAAGCATCCGAGCAAGATTGACATAGGCCCCATCAACACGATGATTAGCACGAACTTCATCGACAACGTGCGAACACGACTCAGCGCACAGACCACGGCCAACCTGAACCCTCACTTCTTTGTGTCGGGTTACTATGCACGCGGATGGAAAAGCAAGAAGAACTATTACAAGGGACAGCTTACATACTCGTTCAACAAGAAGGAATACATGCCGTGGGAGTTCCCGAAACGCACGCTGACTTTCACCTCGACGTATGACGTAAGCTCGCCTTCGGACAAATTCATGCCCACCGACAAGGATAACGTATTCACTGCATTCAAGTGGACGGAAGTAGACAAGATGATGTTCTACAACCGCCAGGAACTGCTTTTCGAGTACGAACAGGACTGGGGCTTCAAGACCACCGTAAGCCTGAAAACAGAAGAGAACGAGGCCTGCGGAGGGCTGTATTTCACGCCCCTGTCGCTTTACGACCCCGACAACCCTGCCGTACAGCACGGCAAGATACGCACAACCGAAGCACGCTTCGAGATAAGATACGCCCCGGGGGAGACATACGTCAACACGAAACAGCGACGGTTGAAAGTAAACTTCGACCCGCCAGTGTTCACACTTAGCCACACCGTAGGCGTGAAAGGCGTGCTCGGAGGCGACTACAACTATAACTTTACAGAGGCATCGGTATACAAACGCTTCTGGCTGAACAGCTGGGGCAAGCTCGACATGTCGCTGAAAGGCGGAGTGCAGTGGAACAAAGTGCCGTTCCCCCTGCTCATCATGCCTGCCGCCAACCTGTCGTACATCGTGGAAGACGAGACGTTTAACCTCATCAACAACATGGAATTCCTGAACGACAGATATGCTTCGCTCGACGTGTCGTGGGACTTGAACGGAAAGATATTCAACCGCATTCCCCTGCTCAAGCACCTTAAATGGCGCGAATGGTTAGGCATAAAGTGCCTGTGGGGCACGCTGACCGACAAGAACAACCCCAACCTGGCACGCAACACAGGCGACCCACTGCTGATGCGGTTTCCAGAAGGCTCGTATGTGATGGATCCTCACCGCCCGTACATCGAGCTGATAGCCGGAATACACAACATTTTCAAGATATTCCACGTACAGTATGTCCACCGCCTTAACTACAACCACCTGCCTACGGCGACGAAAAACGGCGTGAGGATAATGATGAGACTGACATTCTGAAATATTAAAAAGCAATAAAGGAGTAAGGAGAGAAGAAGTAAGCAGGTTACCACTTACAAAATAAACGACTACAATGCAGCAATTAAGACAGCCCGTGTAACTCTGCTTACTCCTTCACTCCTTACTGCTTTTACTACCCAAAACACAAGACCATGAGAAAAATCAAGAATCCTTTTGCACACCGGGAAGGCTACGACTGCTTCGGGTGCAGCCCGGCAAACCCCATCGGAATACACATGGAGTTTTACGAAGACGGCGACGAAGTAATAAGCTTCTGGAACCCGAAGACCCACTACCAAGGCTGGTTTGACACCATGCACGGCGGCATACTGGCCACCATGGCCGACGAAACGGCCGCCTGGACGATGTTCCGCAAGCTACAGACTACGGGCATGACAAGCAAGCTCGAGATGCGCTACAAGAAGCCCGTGATGACCACCGAAGGGCAAATCACCGTGCACGGACGCATAGCCGAGCAGCGGCGCAACCTCGTTACAATAGACGTAAGGATAGAGAACTCTCACGGCGAAGTGTGCGTGGAGGCGCGCGCCGTCTACTTCGCGTTCGATAAAAAGAAAGCTGAAGAAATGGGCTTCACGTCGTGCGAACTTGAAGGAGACGAACTTCTGCCCATGTAACCGGTGGCTGACATAATGTCAGTCACGAACGCTTACGCAACGTATTGAAATCCAACATGTTACAAAAGGCCGTCTTTCACATTGCGAAAGACGGCCTTTGACATGTCCGTTGACGGCCTTTGGCACATCCAAAGACCGCCTTTGACAACCCCGTCTGCCCCTGTGACATATTGGCACACATCCTTACACACGATGTGAGACCTGCCGCCAAACTGCGCACCGCGCTTTTTACTCGCAGCAAAACTTATTTTTTACGCAAACATTTGCATTTTTCACCGTTTTTATTAACTTTGCATATGAATGTCTTTTGAATTTAGTATCGATGAAACAACGCAGGACTTCTTTGAAAGAGATGGCCGAACAGCTTGGCGTAAGCATAGCCACCGTATCGCGCGCGCTAAGGGACAGCCACGAGGTAGGCGAAGAATTGAGGGACAAAGTAAAGGCTTTGGCTAAAAAGCTGAACTACCGTCCAAACCCGTTCGCCCAAAGCCTAAGAAGGAAAACGCCCAACGTGATAGGCGTCGTAGTGCCCAACCTCGTGACCCACTACTACGCCGCCGTGCTCGACGGCATAGAGGACTATGCCACGAAAGCCGGATATGCCGTCATTGCGGCCAACAGCCATGAAGACCATCTGCGTGAGGAAAAGGCCATAGACAACTTCGCCGGCATGTACGTAGTGGGCATAATAGCCTGCCTGGCGCAAGACACCATCGACTATTCGCACTTCGTCGAGATAAACAACATGGGCATACCGCTCGTATTCTTCGCGCGTACATGCCTGCCTGACATGTTCTCGTCGGTAACGGCCAACGGCGACGAGGCTGCCAAGGAAGCCACCCTGCACCTCATCGACACCGGCAGCCGGCGCATTGCCTTCATCGGAGGGCCGCAACACTTAGACATGATGAAACGACGCAAACACGGCTACCTGGAAGCGTTGCGCGAACGTGGCATCGAGATAGACCGCTCCATCATCATCAACGGCAACATCGATTTCAACTACGCACGCGACGTAACCATACAGATGTTGCAGCGCAACGACCGTCCCGACGCCATACTCGCATTCAACGACATAATAACTTATGCCGCCTTCGATGCAATCAAGACCCTCGGCCTCCGCATCCCCGAAGATGTAGCAATAATAGGTTTCACCGAGACCGACACGTCATTCTTCGTCACTCCAAAACTCTCGGCAATAATGGACCAGGCGCATCTCACAGGCGAACGGGCCTGCGAACTGCTGCTGAAAAACATCGCCGGGGATAAGAGAATATACAAGGAAGTGGTGCCGATGATACTGAAAATAAGGGAAAGCTCGGACAAGAGAATTAAAAATTAAGAGTTAAGAATTAAGAAAATCACCAACAAGGCATATTTTCTTAATTCTTAACTCTTAATTTTTAATTCTCAATAAAACTTTATATCGTTAATAACCCTTGCCCCAACCTCCACGTTCAGGTTGTTGACAAGCCGCTCGCGCATCATCGCGAGGTCGGCACGCAGTGCGGGGTTGAGTATTTTCACGAACAGCGTCTGGTTGCGGATAAACTTCTCGCCGGTATATTTCTCGATGGCACGGCCGGCCACCTTGCCCCACGCATCTATTAACCGCCGCTGCATCAGGGGCGTTTCCAGCCCGTCATGCCTAAGGCATTGGGCTATGATGTCGGCCAAAGTCTGCACGTCACGCTTGAACATCGCCGTCCTCCTTACTCCTTATCACGCCGTTTTCAACGTAAAACAGCCTGTAATCCAACGAACTGCCGCAAAGTATGCGGTCAAGATGCTCACGGTTAGTGTCGGTCATGAATATCTGGCCGAAGCCGTCGCCGCCCACAATCCGTACAATCTGCTCCACGCGTCCGGCGTCGAGCTTGTCGAAAATATCGTCCAAAAGCAGAATAGGACATACGCCGCCGAGTATTCCGCGGAGAAACTCAAACTGGGCAAGCTTCAGCGAAATGACGAACGTCTTGTTCTGTCCCTGGCTGCCCTCGCGTCGGATTGGGAAACCGCCGATGAGCATTTCCAGGTCGTCACGGTGTATTCCGTGCAGCGAATAGCCCACGGCACGGTCCTTGTGGCGGTCACGCCGGATGACGTCGAGCAACGAGCCTCGCTGGCAATGCGACACATAGCCCAGCGATACGCTCTCCTTATCCTGCGAAATGCTGCTGTAATAACGCTGGAACAGAGGCACAAGCTGGCTTATGAAGGCGTCGCGCTTGGCGTAGACGACCTCCCCCTCCGCCGCCATCTGCTCCTCCCAAAGGGCAAGCAGGTCGGCATCAGGCTCGGCCTCAGCCCTCAACATGGCGTTGCGCTGCTGCAAAGCCTTGTTGTAACGGGTCAAAGCCTCTATATAAGCAGGGTCGTACTGGGAAATGACAACGTCCATCAGCCGCCGCCGCTCCTCGCTTCCGCCCTCGATGAGCGCCGTGTCCGACGGCGAAACAAGTATCAAAGGCACAAGCCCGATGTGTGCGGACAGCCTCTTGTACTCCTTCTTATTACGCTTGAAATGCTTTTTCTGGCCGCGCTTCATGCCGCACGACACGCTTTCATCCTCGCCTGCGTCGTTGACATAACGGCCGTCAAGCATCAAGAAGTCCGCCCCGTGGCGCATCGCCTGCGAGTCGGGCACGGAGCACGAACTGCGGCAAAACGACAGGTAATACACAGCGTCGAGCAAGTTTGTCTTGCCCTCGCCGTTGTGTCCTATAAAACAATTCAACTTGGGGGAAAAGGCAAGTTCAGCCTCTTCAATGTTCTTATAATTGATAATTGATAACCTGTTTAGAAACATGAGCTTGCCCTTCAACTTTCATGCAAAGTTACTCCATTTGCCGTTGAAAAGCAAAAAAAGTCAGCGATAAATTTCAATATTCAGGATAAAATCTGTAATTTTGCCACGCTTTATACACAGATAATTAAAAATCATAAACATAAATGGCAAATCTTAAAGAACAGCAGGGCGCGGAGACAAACGCCCTCAGTCAGAAAGAGGCGGTCTTCATGAAGCACAAGAAGGCAATCTCGGCAGCTATCGTTGTAGTCATTCTCATCATCGCCGGCGTGTTAAGCTATGAGACTTACATATCAGGTCCGCGCGAGCAAGAGGCAAGCACAGCCTTGGCAAAAGGCCAGGACTACTTTGCCAACCAGCAGTTCGAGCTGGCGTTGAAGGGCGACAGCACGGGTTACAAGGGCTTCCTCAACATCGCTTCTGATTACAGCAGCACCGACGCAGGCAACCTTGCCAACCTCTACGCCGGACTTTGCTACGCAAACCTTGACAAGTGGAACGATGCCGTGAAGTATCTTGAAAAATATTCAGCAGCCGATGACGAGATGGTTAGCCCTGCCGCAACCGCGGCTCTCGGCAACGCTTACGCCCACGTAAAGCAGCTTGACAAGGCCGTTGAATACCTGAAGAAGGCCGCAAGCATGGCTGACGGTGAAGCAGAAGGCAACGCCAACAACAGCCTCTCGCCCACTTTCCTCATCCAGGCAGGCGAAATACTTGAAAGCCAGAACAAGAAGGACGAGGCCCTGAAAATATATCAGGACGTCAAGAAGAAATATGTCAACTCTCCCGTTTACGGCGAAATTGACAAGTACATCGAACGAGTTTCCGTAAAATAATGGCGACATCACTGCATAACCTGTCTGACTACGACCCCACAAAAGTGCCCGATGCAAGCAACATGTGCTTCGGCATAGTCGTGGCGGAGTGGAATCCAGAAATCACGGGCGCACTGCTCGACGGCGCGGTGAAGACCCTCGAAAAGCACGGTGCGCTGCCGGAGAACATCCACGTAAAGACCGTTCCGGGCAGCTTCGAGCTTATTTACGGTGCTCACCAGATGACACTCAACGGCGGATATGACGCAATAATAATTCTCGGTAGCGTCATCCGCGGCGAAACTCCGCACTTCGACTACATTTGCCAAGGCGTGACATACGGCATTGCCAAGCTCAACGCCAAGAGCGAAATACCCGTAATCTACGGCCTGCTCACCACCAACGACCTGCAACAGGCCAAAGACCGTAGCGGCGGACGCCTCGGCAACAAGGGAGATGAATGCGCCATAGATGCCATAAAGATGGCGAAATTCTAACGCTTTCAATTTAAAATTGATAATGGATAATTGAGAATTATGATTACTTTGACAAGCATTTAAGCCACAAGATAACATAATTCTCAATTATCTTTTTGTATAATAAATAATCGACAAGGGTAATCACAATTCTCAATTACCAATTTTCAATTCTCAACTTGATATAGCATGAAACTAATATCATGGAACGTCAACGGCCTCCGCGCCTGCGAGGGCAAGGGCTTCAGCGACGCCTTCAAGCAGCTTGACGCCGACTTTTTTTGCCTTCAGGAAACAAAGATGCAGCAAGGACAGCTCGACTTGGCATTCGACGGCTACAAATCATATTGGAACTACGCCGAAAAGAAAGGCTATTCGGGCACGGCCATATTCACTAAACATGAGCCTTTGAGCGTCGCCTACGGCATCGGCATAGACGAGCACGACCACGAAGGGCGCGTAATAACCCTCGAAATGCCTGACTTCTACCTTGTCACCGTCTACACGCCTAACTCACAGGACGGTCTGCGCCGCCTCGACTACCGCATGAAGTGGGAAGACGATTTCCGCGAATACCTGCTGAAGCTCGACGCTGTAAAGCCCGTCATCGCCTGCGGCGACATGAACGTGGCACACAAGGAAATAGACCTTAAGAACCCGAAGACCAACCGCCGCAACGCCGGCTTCACCGACGAGGAGCGCGAGAAATTTACCGCCCTGCTCTCCTCCGGCTTCACTGACACCTTCCGTTACTTCTACCCCGACCTCGAAGGCGCATACTCCTGGTGGTCGTACCGCTTCCACGCCCGTGAGAAAAACGCCGGTTGGCGCATCGATTACTTCATCGTCTCCAACCGATTGGCAGACAAAATCAAGTCGGCCAGCATACATAACGAGATTTACGGCTCTGACCATTGCCCCGTGGAGCTGGTGCTGTAATAAAATAATAATTATAAAAAGGTGCAAGGCTATACAGCCTATGCACCTTTTCAGTTAAAGTGACTTATTTTCTTTTGATGGTTTGACATTTACGTTTTGTCATCTCTTCGGCGAATGCTTGTTCGCCTTGTTCCTTTATATAGCGAATGCAAGCGGGACGGTCAGAATTGAAAAGGAATGCGAACACCTTGCCTATCCAGTTGGAAAACAGCTTGCATTCCTTAACATCATGGGAGCATTCTGCACAAGTATTGAACTTGTTTTCTTGGCAACATGAGCGGATTTTACACCAAGTTGCCTCTTTATTCTGTTTACATCCGGGACATTTTTCTGCCAAGAACTTACGGCAAGCCCCGCAATAAAGACCGCAAGCGGCTATGTTTTGAGTGGCTGGTACAATATATTTCATAAACATCAGATGTTAGAGTGAGAAAATTCGCCATTTATCCAAAAGGTGGCTTCCGTGCCAATGAAATGCAGAAGTACGTAATTCGGGTCGCTTGCTCCACCGGGGAAATGATGAATGAACCAATCCAGCCACATTTCCTTACGGATGGAATCATCCGTGACAATCTCTACCGTGCCACGCAAGGCAACGCCATCCCCGTAATGGTCATAACAAAGACCAGCCTTGTTGTTCGCCTTAAAATCATTCACTTTCACGGAGTCCGCACTTGTCGCCATCCAAACCTCATGGAATCCCTTTGCACCTATCTTGGACATCTGCACAGGGCGAGGATAACCGTTGGCATCAATGGAAACTATGGTAACGTTCTCGCATTGGGAAAGCAAGTGTGTTGCTTTTTCCGTCAGTGTCCGTTCATCTTTCTTTCTCCACCGTTTCAGGTGCGGAAAGAGCTGTAGCATTTGTTCCTTCGCTTGTACAGGAGTCAAACAGCATCCCGCCTGCGTATTCCATTGGTCTAAGAATTGAAGGCAGAACTCTATCATCTGACTCATTGTGAACTCTTGGATGAACTCACCGTTTTTGTAGCAATAAGAGCAATAATCCTCGCTACGGCTTCCATCGGCATTGGTCCCTCTGTTCTCATCAGTCAGAGGCATACCACAACTTTGACAAAATTGTTGTTACATAATGATATTCTGTTCAATGCCTATCAGTCCCTTTATAGGCGGTTATAAAATGCAAGAGCGTGGAACTGCAATGCTACCACGTCTAAGTTGGAGGTCGTAGGAAACCTTTAGCACGGATATGGTAATAGCAGCCCACGCTATGACGTGAGAACCACTATGCCATCTCTCGTACTAAGTCCGAAATTTCCTACGTTTCCAACTTACAAGATAAGCATAACGCTTCTACTTTATTCTTATGTACAGAAAGAGTTGCCTCTATCCGATTACAAAAGTAAGGGATTTTTCCGATAATCCCCTATCGTCTAATGTTTTTATTTGCTTTTGGAGTGAAATTTAGAGTACATGCAGAGTTCAACAGCAAATGTTAAAAGCCACATTATATAACATTTTCAATTCATAAAATAAGTATTTATGAAAATAATGAGTATTTTTGTAAACAAAGAACCATACACTGACAACTTTATAAAACAACAAGAAGAACGAAAAGATGCCAAAGAACGTGACTGGTTAAGACGTGACAAAATAGCCGGTTACTTTTTCAACCTTTCACAACTTACATTTGTTGCACTGGTATTAGGCACTATTACACCTATATACACTAACAACGAATACGGAATAAACTGGTACATGCTATCCGTAGGTCTTGCACTTACAATCGTTCTTGCCAATATCGGCAGTAAAATCTTAAAATGACGACAATATGGAAATGTTAGGGGCAATTTTTACCGTGGGGCTTATAATTGCTGTTGGTTTTCTTATCTGGCTGCACTCAAAGCCGGGCAAGAAATGGCTTGCTAATTTGTAAGAATCATTTTTAGAAACTAAGTAATAGCCGCGTTCCTATTATGGGAGCGCGGTTTTATTTTATATCAAAAAGGGAAGCCATAACTTTTGTGGTATAGGCATATATTGAATAAATATATTTCCGTGCAGTCAAAATGTCACAATGTCACGGCATAAGGAAATGTGTTAGCAATCAGCGCATTAAGCTGTGACAGTAACTAAGGCGGCACTTTCACCAATGTCACGGTGCAAGACGGAGCGTGACGGTGGTGACATTAAACGGCGGGGCTATGTCACGGCGCAAAGCGGTGAGGGCCAGAGGGTTACGGCTGGCGGTGACATTGTGACATTGGTTGCAAGCAATTATTTGCAATGGCACGGCGGTTTGTAATGTAAAAAGCGGTCAATGGCAATGCGAAAGGGCATCTTTTGCGATGTAAAAAGCCGTGTTTCGCAATGCGATTGACGGCATATCGCAAAATGGCAAATGGTATATTGCAAAATTGCAAATGCTGAAAAATGTTGCAGCAGAACATTCAATCTTTCACCGGGCGGAGCAAAGCGGTGAATGTCAAAAGGTTATGCGGTGAAAGATTGGGCGCGGCATGTTTCACCGTCTTTCACCTTTTGCAAGGTGGTGAAAGACTGGTGAAGGATTGAGAGAGCATCTTTCACCATGCAAACGGCTGATGGCCAACTATTTAAGGGACATAGTGAAAGATGGAATATGTATTTGTTTGAAATCAATTTGTTTTTTTGTAGCTCAATATCGCGCCTGTCCACGACACGGCGGCGTAGACGGCCATCGAGACGAGTTGCGGCTGGAGGTCGGCCAGGGTGCTGCCTTTCAGATAGATGGCGCGCAGCGTCTCGATGTAATAGCGCAAGGGGTTGGCGTATGTCATGGCCTGCGCCCAGCGCGGCATACTGGCTATCGGCGTGAGCAGACCGCTCATGAGGACGAATATTATGAGAAAGAAGAACATCAGCAGGGCGGCCTGTTGCATGGTGGAAGAACAGTTGGAGACAATCAGGCCGAGGCTCGACATGATGAAGAAAAACAGCAGGGAATACATGATTATAAGCCAGACGCTGCCGCGCGGCCACATACCGTAGAAGACGTATGCCCACAGCATAGACCAGAGAAGCATGAAAAGACCGATAATCCAGTAAGGCACGAGCTTCGAGAGGATGAAGTCGCGACGGCTGACGGGCGTTACGTTGATTTGCTCGATGGTGCCTTTCTCCTTCTCACCGACGATGTTCAGCGCCGGAAGATAGCCTATAAGCAACGTCAGCAGCATGGCGATGATGCCCGGCACCATGAACACCTTATAATCGAGCAAAGCATTGAAGAGGAAACGCGGACGCACGTCAACGCCGCCGTTTTCGCCCTGCCCCACCCCGACACCTCGCTCTGTGCGCTGCGCGGAGGCAAAGTCTGATATGATATTGAGCATATATGCCTGTCCGAGAGCACCCTTCACGCCGTTCACGGCGTTGGCGTTCACGTTGACGGCGGCCTCGCCCGTGCGCACAACATCAGACGAGAAGCCGTGCGGAATTTCAATGATTATGTCGGCCGTGCCCTGCTCCACCTGTGCGAGCGCACTGCCATAGCCGCTCTCGACGGATGTCTGCGCGAGATAATCCGACGCGTCGAGCTTGCCAACGAGCTGCCGCGACATGGTACTGCGGTCGTTGTCTACGACGCAGAACTTTAAGTTCCTGATTTCCTGATTTGCCGCATACGGCACTATCAAGAGCATTACGATTGGCAGCACGACAAATACTTTCGGCAGGAAAGCATTGCGGCGGATTTGCAGGAACTCCTTTTGGATTAGGTATTTTATTGTCATAGTTGTTTTATTTATTAGTAGTAAGGAGTAAAGGATGGAAGGAGTAAGTAGATTACCTGCGCTGACTTACATTGACAAATATTATACGACATTCATTGATTATTCAGTTCAACAAGCATTTCTACTTATTTCTCCTCTCCTTTCTCCTTTTCTCCTTTTAATCAAATTCTTACCTTAAACTTCTTCAGAGCGACCACAAGCAGCACCGCCTCCATGGCGCACATCACCCAAACGTCGGTCCGTATGTATTGCGCATCCACTCCCTGTATCATCTGACGGCGTGCGGCGTCGATGTACCAGCGTGCCGGAACCATTGTTGAAATGTATTGCAGCACCTTTGGCATACTCTCGATTGGGAAGGCGAGCCCCGACAGATAGACGGTAGGTATGATGAACAGCATCGACACAACCATTGCCGCCACCTGCGTGCGGACAAGCGTCGACACGAACAGGCCGAGCGTAAGGCAGACGAGAATGTAAAGCAGCGTTGCGCCGAGGAACGCCCACAGGCTGCCTGCCATCGGCACGCCGAGCACGAAATATGAGAGGATGAGCACCGTGGCGACGTTGAACGACGAGATGACGAAGTAGGGTACGAGCTTCGACAGGATGATGCACGCAGGCGAGAGCGGCGACGCCAATAGCACTTCCATCGTGCCCGTCTCCTTCTCGCGCACTATTGCCACGCTGCTCATCATCACGCACACGAGCATAAGCAGAAGCCCCATTACGCCCGGCACAAAGTTGTACTCGCTCTTTTGTTGTGGGTTATAAAGCATCCGTGTTACCGGGACGATGCTTATCTTGGCTTCACCTGCATTTACGGCTGCATACTCCTGCTGCATAGAGGAAAGCACCTGCATGACGTATTGCAGGCGTATTGTAGCCTGGTTAGGCTCCGTTCCGTCAACGAGCAGCTGCACTTCGGCCGTGCCTTTATGCACCAAGTCGCCGGCGAAACCATGCCCGAAGACAACCGCCACGTCCGCCTTGCCCTGACGGAACAGGCTGTACACATCGTCAATGCACGTCACGCAGTAGTCGAGCGACATGTACGAGTTGGCCGCCAGGCGGTCGCACGCCTTGCGCGTAAGCTCGTCGTGCGACATGTCGAGAACCGCCACGCGCACGTTCTTCACCTCCGTAGATACTGCATAGCCGAACAACAGAAGCAGCACAACCGGCACGGCGAGCAGTATGAGCATACTGCGGCGGTCGCGCAGGATGTGCAGAAACTCTTTGCTTATAAACGAAACGTACTGCTTCATGCGTCAACTCCTTTCCGCCTTGCGTGCAAGACAGTAAAAAACATCATACAGATTGTCAGTACCAAAACCGGCCTTCAAAGCCTTGGGCGTGTCGAGCGCAGCTATGCGACCGTCCACCATGATTGACACGCGGTCGCAATATTCGGCCTCGTCCATGTAGTGCGTGGTTACGAAAACAGTCGTGCCATTATCTGCGGCACGGTAAATCAGCTCCCAAAACGTGCGGCGCGTCACCGGGTCAACGCCTCCCGTAGGCTCGTCGAGGAAGACTATTTCAGGCTCGTGGAATGTAGCCACAGTGAAGGCAAGCTTCTGCTTCCAGCCGAGGGGCAGCGAGCCAACAATGCTATTGCGCTCGCCTTCAAGCCCGAGCGAGTGCAGGCACTCGTCAGTCTTGCGCCTTATCATTTTACCGTCCATGCCGTATATTCCGCCAAACAGGCGCATATTCTCCGCCACGGTAAGGTCGTCGTACAGCGAGAAACGCTGACTCATGTAGCCGATGTGCCGCTTCACCTGCTCCGGCTGCGTGCAAACGTCAAGCCCGGCAACTACGGCACATCCTGCTGTAGGTCGGCTAAGGCCGCAGAGAATACGCATTGCGGTAGTCTTGCCGGCACCGTTCGCGCCGAGAAAACCAAAGATTTCGCCTCGCCGAACGTCAAAGCTGATATTGTCAACGGCAGTGAACGAGCCGAATTTCTTTGTCAACCCGTTAACTGTTATCACGCTTTCAGTATTCATATATCTTGTATTAAAAAATACGTCGGTTCATAAATCATAATGCAACATCAAACCATCATGTTTTCAAAAGACCGCCTTTCGCACCGTCAAAGACGGCCTTTAACCTCCTCAAAGGCCATCTTTTACACGCCGAAAGGCCACCTTTTGCACCAGCATTCATAACTCATTGATTTTCAATCAAATACAAACCTGCCAAAATTTAATGCCGCCCTGCCGTTAAACTGTTTGACTTTTCATCAACGACATGAAGCAATCTTCTACCGAAGGGCGTATCCGTTTTACTTCAACGCCTGTATGTCCGCGCTGTTGCAGATACTCCGTCAGGGCAGAAGATGCTGTCACGCCATCCAACGTAACGTGAATGCTGTCGCCGAAAGAGAATGCCGACGTTGCGCAAGGGCATGACTTCATGTCGCCGAGCAGCCGGTGCATATCGTCGCTGCGCACGGCGAACAGATTGGCGGAATAGCTTTCGCATACTTCGCCGGGCGTACCGGTCTGGAGCAGAATGCCGCCTTGCATGAGCGAAATACGGTCGCACCACGACGCTTCGTTCATGTACGGTGTTGACACGAGCACCGTAATGCCATGTTCTTTGCTTATGCGTTGCAGCATCTGCCAGAACTCCCGGCGCGACACGGGGTCAACGCCCGTCGTAGGTTCGTCAAGCAGCAGCACACGCGGAGCATGTATTAGCGCACAACAGAGAGCCAACTTCTGCTTCATTCCGCCCGACAGCTTGCCCGCGCGGCGCGTCTTAAACGGCTCAAGGCGGCTGTAAACGTCTTTTATCAGGCTGTAGTTTTGCTCAACAGTAGTATTGAACACCGATGCGAAAAACCGCAAGTTTTCCTCAACCGAGAGGTCTTGGTAGAGCGAAAACCTGCCCGGCATGTAGCCGATGCGCCGCCGCAGCTCGCGATAGTCACGTACAACGTCAAGTCCGTCAACCGTGGCCCGTCCGCCGTCGGGCAGCATCAGCGTCGCCAATATGCGGAATAGCGATGTCTTGCCTGCGCCGTCAGGGCCTATGACGCCGTATATTTCGCCTTCGCCAACGCTGAAGCTCAAGCCGCGAAGAGTATCGACACGGCCGTAATGCTTGTGTAGATTGTCTACATAAATCATATTCTTAAAGGTAAAAAAGTAAAACGGTAAAAAGGTAAAACAGAATTTTTAAAGGTAAGAAAGTGAGATGGTGAGAAGGTGAGAAAATAAAACTGCTTGCAATGCAAATGGATTATTCACTTTTCATTTTTCATTATTCATTCAAACAGAGATGGATTTTTCACTCTTCATTTTTCATTATTCATTCAAACAGAGATGGATTTTTCACTCTTCATTTTTCATTATTCATTCAAAAAGTCCGCCTCTCCGTACATTCCGATTTTTAGCATTCCGTCGGTGTTCTTTACCTTGACTTTTACCGCGTAGACAAGATTTGCGCGCTCGTCGCGCGTCTGTATTGTCTTGGGTGTGAACTCCGCCTTGTCTGAAATCCATGAGACAACGCCTTTATACTCATGACAACCGTCCTCGCCGAGGTCGGCATACACCTTGACTTGTTGTCCTATTTTCAGCGATGTAAGCTGGGGCGCGGTGACATAAACACGCAGCGTCATGTCGCTTACGTCCGCGATTTTGAACAAAGGCTTGCCAGGCACGGCGTATTCGCCCGCCTCGGCATACTTCTCAAGCACCGTTCCGCCGATTGGCGACGTAATGCGGCACTTGCGCAACTGGTCAACTACCTGCCAACGCTCTATTTCCGCCGCGTCCATCTGTCGGTTCAGGCTGCCCGTGGTGTTGCTTAGTTGCGACAGTTGCGCGTCCAATTGGCGGCGAAGCACGCGCACGCTGCTCTCCGCGTCGTCAAGTTGCTTACGGTTGGCGGCGTTGTCACGCACCAATGCCGAGTACCGTTTCACTTCCAGCTCGGCCTTCTCCAGTTGTTGTTTCGTTACGGCGAGCTGCTTGTTTATGTCCGGCCGCTGACTCGCGTAAACTTCTTTCGTCGCGCCGAGCCGCATCGCACGCAGTTGTAGCTGCACCGTATCAATCAGCCCTACCTGCTCCCCTTTCTCTAACTTCATGCCTTCTTCCACGTCAAAACGCATCAGCCTGCCGGTCTGTTCGGCTGAAACGATTATTTCCGTAGCCTCAAACACGCCTGTGGCATCATGCTTCATGCCGTCACGGGAACATGCCGCCAATGCTAAAACCGCCAATGCAAATATTATGTTCTTCATATCTTTACGTTTTTAATGTTTCTTTATTTGAATATATGTTACCGTAAAACAGTACAACCGTATAACCCAATAACCGCACAACCTCACAACCCTACAAATTATTTAAGTGCTTTATTTTGTACATTTCCTGCAACAGCTGTATTTCGTGCAGCCGCTTGCCGAGCTGTGCATCGATTACGGCGTTGATGTCGCGAAGCATCTCGTTCACAGTCTCCGTGCCGTTGGCAACGCGCAGTTCGGCCTTTTCGCGTATGCGTCGGCGCAGCTTTATTATTTCGTCGTCTTGCCTTAGCTGCTCACGCAGGTTTGCAACAGCACCGCTTTCAAGCTCCGTTTGCAGGCGCGTATTGAACAGAAAGGCGTCGCGCTCCGACTGCACCGTCTGCCGCTCGATGTCAATGTTGCGCCGGTCGTTGGCCCGTGTGTACAGCGAACCGAAGTTCCACGACAGCGTTACGCCTACTTTATAATAAGCGTCGAAGTCGTCCTTCAGCATGTTCAGCCCCGGATTGCCGTAGCCACCGCGTGCAAACAGGCCGACATTAGGGCGCAAAGCCACGTTGAGAGATTTCAGCCTGGCATCGAGCAGACGCTCCTGCGCGGCGTAAAGAGCCAGCTCGGGACGGCTGTTTGCGCCGTTTTGCAGGACAGGAGGCGTCGGCTTGACAAGCGTGTCGCCGTCGCCTATATCCTTTCCGATGAACGTTGAAAGCATTTTCAGATACGTGTTGCGCTGCGTCAACAGGCTCGTCTCCCTCTGGCGTGCCTTCACCTGCTCCACTTTCACTGCATCAATGTCGGTCTGGTTGGCAACTCCGCCCTTCACCATAGCCTCGACCGAAGCAAGAGAAAGCGACAAGTCGTTCTGCAAAACGCCTACTTGCTTTAGCTGTTCGTCAAGCACAAGTATGCCGAAAAACAGCTCGTCAATGCGCCGGTTGACGTCATACATAGCCACACTGACATGCTCCCGTCCCACGTCGCCTTGCGCCTCGGCCAAGCGTTTGGCAGACGACACGGCTCCGCCGTCGTACACCTGTTGGCTGACGGTTATGTTAACGTCATACTGGTCTTTGCTTAACGTCGGTATGTCAACGCCCGGCAAGGTGATGGGAATTGTCGTAACGTCGCTTTGGTAAGAAGCCGTGCCGCTCACGACGGCCTGCGGCAGCCACGCCTTCGCAGCGTTCTCCACGGTGAAGCGGCGGCTCTGCTCCACCAGGCCGTACTGCTTTATTACTGGATAATTGCCCTGCGCCCAGGCTTTACACTGCTCCAAAGTGACCTGTGCACGGCCTATACCTGCGCAAAAGAACATCAATATGCAAACAAAATAGTGCTTCATATAAATCAGTTGATTGTCGTTTACATTTGCAAAGGTAAGGTTACAACATGCACGCAACGTTATCTTATGCTGTCATTAAATGTTCTTTTTGTACAAATACGCTTTCACGCAATGCGGTTTTCACGGTAAAACATTGCCGATAAGTGCTATTTTCGTATTTTTGCACAATAACAATCAGATAAAAAGGACATGAAAAACAAATCTCCAGAACGCTTTTCTTTCCATGAATTGAAGTCGATGTTGAGCGGCATAAAGTCGGCAGACGCACCGGTAAAGTTCATCGGTAAGGACATTGCAATGCTCGGAAGGGACGGCAAGACGCTACAAAACATCCTGCAAACCGACACTCCTTACATAATGGAAGACTGCCGCATGGGCTTCGTAAAGAGCGGCAGCATAAGGCTGATGGTGAACCTCATCGAGCGCGAATACGGCGAAGGGACGTTCGCCTTCATATCAGCCGGCAGCATACTGCAAATCAACGGCATGAGCGAAGACTTCGACCTGTGCGGCATGATGCTCAGCGACGAACGGCTGAAGGCGGCAATGGACAAGGCCATGCCTACTTGGTGCAGCGGCAACGCGACGTTTTTCACGGTACACCCTGACGACGAAGATGCCGCCACCATAAGACAAATATTCAGCACGATATGGGATTTGATTAACAAAGAGCGTTTTCCCGACGAAACGCTTAACGGCCTGATACACGCCGTGATACATTATTACAGCTATCTGAAAGACATTGAAGCTGACACGGCACAGCCCGAAACGTCGCGCGGAAAGGAGCTTTTCAACACCTTCATACGCCTTGTAAACCTGCACTCGAAGCACGAACGCAAGCTGCCTTTCTATGCCGACAAGATGTGCGTGACGCCCCGTTATCTCGGCACAATCGTTAAACAAGCAAGCGGAATAACTGCGAAAGAATGGATTGACCGCGCTGTTGTGACCAACGCGAAAGTGATGTTAAGATACAGCAGCAGGCAGGTGGCCGAGGTGGCTTACGCCCTCAACTTCCCCAACGTAAGCTTCTTCTGCAAGTTCTTCAAGCACGCCACAGGCCAAACGCCACAGGAATACAGAGAAAAACGAAACTAAGTGAAGAGTGAAAAACGAAAAGTGAAAAATCCATTTGCTTACACCTTAATACTCAATAAAGGCAAATGGATTTTTCACTTTTCGTTTTTCACTCTTCACTTTACTCCTGCTCCACATCGCTGTCGAGCCTCGTGTCCTTAGTGATTGTCATGCTGCCCGAATGCGAAACGGTGACAAGCAGCGGCACATAGTCGTCGCTGAGCGCGTCGGGCTGGCCTACACTTGCGGCGAAAACGATGTTGTCTCCGTCAACACGGTCGAAAACAATGCCGAGCAGCGCGCTTTTCTCAAGATATTTGGCGTTGACATACGATGCAAAGTCCTTCTTGTTGAACGTCTTTTGGAATATCGGCTTCGACTCATACGCCATGCCGTCGTCCTTGTGAGACTCTATCGTGACGTCAATCACGTTGTCATAGTATTTGCCGCCTGCGTCGTCAGTTATAATCGGAAGCGATGTATCAGCACGCCGCACGATGTTGACGTAACAACTCTGGCCTTTCACCTTCACTTCCTCCATGAATCTTGAGTCCTGCATCTTGACAGGTCCTGAAGGAGCTTTGGCCGCCGGTTTCTTGGCGATGATGTTGTCGTTGGGCTTCTTCTCGCTGCAAGCAGAGAGAGCCAATGCCGCCACGGCGGCGATGAACAGTGTCTGTAATGATTTCATTTTGCCATATTACGTTTTCCGGTACAAAAGTAGTACAAATTAATTAAAAAGCAAAGCAAAACGCTGTTTCACTTCCGTTATATTTTGAGCTTAATTCATTTTTCACTACATTTGTAACAACTTATGAAAAGATTTGCACTTTATTTCATCCTGTCCGTGCTCATGCTGACAGCCTGCACGGACGGAGACAAGGCTACGCAAACGGCCAAGCCCGTTGACACCATACCCGTAATGGTGATGCAGATACGCAAATGCTCAAAGCTGTACACCGCAGAATACCGCGTGCGCAAGATTGTGACGCACGACGATGACGTGCGCCTTAAAGGCTCGATGTTCAACCAGAAATTCGACTTCTCCATGCCTCTGTCGTCACGGAAAATCGCCATTCCGATGGAAGCCAAGCTTAAAGCGTACATAGATTTCGGCTCTTTCTCGGAACAGAACATCGCCGTAAGCGGCGACAATGTGGAGATTACGCTGCCCGACCCGCGGGTAGAGCTGACCTCGAGCCGCATAGACCATGACGGGATAAAGAAGCACGTAGCCTTCATGCGGTCACGCTTCACCGATGCGGAAATGGCCTCATACGAGCAGCAGGGCCGCCGACAAATCATACAGAGCATACCGCAGATGGGCATAATCGAGATGGCACGCCAGAGCGCGGCGCACGCCCTCGTGCCCATACTGGCGCAAATGGGATACAAGGAAGAGAACATCACGATAACATTCCGCAAGGACTTCACCACCGGCGACCTGCCGATGCTCCTTGACGACAACAGCATTGAATATGGCAAATACAACAAGCAACAATAGGGAGGGACGCAACCTGTGGGCGTCGATAGTGCATGGCGTTGGCCGGATAAAGCTATACGCGATAGCCGCAATCGTGGCGTTGGTCATCATAGCGTCGGCATATCTCGTCAGGCAATGCCGCGGCAACACCATAACGGCTTACACGAACGACAGCATCGACGTAACGCCGACGCAGGTGCTAGCTATGAAAGAAATAGGCGAATGGGAATTCCTGTCGGTCGAGGACGAGGAAATGGTTGACACCGTAAGGCGCAGGCTCTTCGGCACGGACGAGCTAATACGCATATACAAAGGTACGCTGCGCCTCGGCATAGACCTCGGAGAAACCCGCGCCGACTGGGTAACGGTAAGCGGAGACACGCTGCGCGCGGTGCTGCCACGGGTGAAGCTGCTCGACGAAGACTTCATTGACGAGGCCGCCACGCAGGCTTTCTTCGAGTCTGGCACATGGAACGACAAGGCGCGCAGCGACCTTTACCACCGCGCCAAGGCAAGGATGAAGGCGCGATGCCTTACAAAAGAGAACATCGCAAGCGCCGAAGACAACGCCCTGAAACAGTTTTTCCAGATGTTCAAGACCATGGGCTTCAAGACCGTAGAAGTGAGGTTTGAACGCTGAAAGCGTATTGAATTAAGAATTAAGAGTTAAGAATTAAGAAATAATGCCTCGTTGGTAATTTTCTTAATTCTTAACTCTTAATTCTTAATTTACCATACAGAACACTCCTGCCCCAATGAAAAGCACTCCCACAACAACACCTATCCAACGCTGAACGATGTGCATCCTACGCCTTACGGCGTCAGTTCCGCCCAAGCCGTAAGCCACGACCCACGCCAGAAGCACGGCCGGAAGCGACGTGGCTACAGCGAACACTACCGGCAAGAGCCAGCCCGACGGCGACTGCGCCGCCAGCGGCAGCAACATGCCGAAGTACACTATGGCACTCTCCGGACAGAAAGACAGGGCCAGCAACACGCCCAGCAGCAAGCTCCCCCACGCTCCGCTGAAGCGGCGGCCATGCGCAGGAACGGCAGGGCAATGCTCGTGGCGGTGCAGAAAACGGTCGAGAATAAAATACAGCCCGATTAATATCAGCACTGGCGCAAGCACCCTTTCACCCCACTCCCCAAACCATCGGCCTACGGCCTCAATGCCTCCGCTGCCGCGAAGCACTACGACAAGCGCGATGCCGAGCAGCGAATAGGCCAGCAGGCGGCCAAAGGTGTAAGCAAGACCTTTGACAAACACACTGCGCGGCCGGTGCGCATCCTTGGCAATATAGCCCATTGCAGCTATGTTGGCGGCCAGCGGACACGGGTGCAAAGCCACTATGAGGCCGAGCAGGAAGGCCGTGATTACAGGAAAACCGTTGTTTCCCAGTATATTCTGAACAAGCTCCATTCTACCTTAAAAACATTTTATGCAAAGGTAATGCAAGCCGAGAGAAATACAAAATAAAACCGAGAGAAACGCGGTTTTATTTTTATTTCCGAGCGCAGCTTACCTTATCCAAAGGTAATGCAAATACGGCAAAACGTAAACAGCAAAACTTTTATTTAAGAAAACTTTACATTTCCTGCCATCACAAAAAAGTAGTTGCTTGCCCACTTTACACGCATTCACAACCTATTGACTGTCAACGAATTAGCAATACACCGCAAATCACGGTGCGAAAGACCGTCTTTCGTCCTCCGAAAGGCCGTCTTTTGGCACGCGAAAGACGGCCTTTGACATGGCAAAAAGCCACAACTGTGAAAACCCGAGGCCGCCAGGCGCACGGCAGTGCGCTGCACGGCTACGCGGCACCAACAAGCAAACCTGATTAATAAAGATGTAAAAAATTTGGCTCGTAACGATAAAACGATTAAATTTGCACACAATATTGACACACCACAGAATGAGTACCGGCAACTTGACGCAAATCCTCACACAGACAATAGAGAAGTTGTCTCGGCGCGAGTCGTTGAAAGAGCTGTTTCACCAGCACCGCGACGGCGACCCGTTGCCTTCGGCAAAAGCACTTGAAGAGATTATCGGGCTGGCGCGCTCGATACTGTTTCCCGGTTTCTACGGCAAGTCTACGGTCAACATCACGACGCTTAATTATCATATAGGTGTGAACGTGGAGCGTTTGCACAAGCTGCTTACCGACCAAATCCTGGCCGGGCTATGTTTCATGGACACCGAGCACACGGCGGCTGACTGCATACCGCTGTACCGGCGGCCGCAGGCCGAAGAGCTGGCAACCAAGTTCATTGAGCGCCTGCCGGACATACGCGCCGTGCTGGCAACAGACGTTGACGCGGCATACAACGGCGACCCGGCGGCCGAGAGCAAGGCCGAAATAATATCGTGCTACCCCGTAATCAAGGCTCTCGTAAACTACCGCCTGGCGCACGAACTGGTTAAGCTAGGCGTGCCGCTCATACCGCGCATCATAACCGAGATGGCCCATTCGGAGACCGGCATAGACATTCACCCGGCCGCACAGATAGGCCACCACTTCACCATAGACCACGGCACGGGCGTAGTAATAGGCGCGACGTGCATCATAGGCAACAACGTAAAGCTGTACCAAGGCGTGACGCTCGGCGCCAAGAGCTTTCCGCTCGACGCTGACGGCAACCCCATCAAGGGCATACCGCGCCACCCCATACTCGAGGACAACGTAATAGTCTACTCCAACGCCACCATCCTCGGCCGCATAACCATCGGCAAAGGCTGCGTCGTGGGAGCCAACATCTGGGTGACGGAAGACATGGAGCCGATGTCGAAAAAGGTAAAAAGGCCATAAGGTTGTACGGTTATGGGGTTGTACGGTTTTACGGTTATGGAGTTGCACAATGGGCAACCTGAAACCGCTTGACGACAAGACCCGACAATCCCGACCGCCAACAACCATAAAAACCGTATAACCGCATAACCATACAACCGCAAAACCGTATATATATTAATGGAACAAGAATTTGAACTCATCGCCAAGACATTCATGGGACTGGAGCCCGTCTTGGCCAAAGAGCTTACACAACTGGGAGCAAACAACGTGCAGATAGGACGCCGCATGGTGTCGTTCACAGGCGACAAGGAGATGATGTACCGCGCCAACTTCAGCCTGCACACGGCCATAAGGGTAATAAAGCCCATCAAGCACTTCAAGGCGCAGTCGGCTGACGACGTGTATGACGAGGTGAAGAAAATAGACTGGAGCCAGTACCTCGACCTGAAAAAGAGCTTCGCCGTTGACTCGGTGGTGTTCTCCGACGAGTTCCGCCACTCCAAGTTCGTATCATACAAGGTGAAAGACGCCATCGTAGACCAGTTCCGCGAGAAGACCGGGCAACGCCCCAACATATCGGTGGCCAACCCCGACATACGCCTCAACATGCACATAGCCGAAGACCGCTGCACGCTGTCGCTCGACTCAAGCGGCGAAAGCCTGCACCGCCGCGGCTACAGGCAGGAGTCTGTCGAGGCTCCGCTCAACGAGGTGCTCGCCGCGGGCATGATACTCATGACGGGATGGCAGGGCGATACGGACTTCATCGACCCCATGTGCGGCTCGGGCACGCTGCTTATCGAGGCCGCGCTCATCGCCCGCAACATGGCTCCGGGCGTGTTCCGCAAGAGCTATGCGTTCGAGAAGTGGCCCGACTTCGACGCCGACCTCTTCGACCGCATATACAACGACGACTCGCAGGAACGCGAGTTCACGCACCACATATACGGCTATGACATAGACCCCAAGGCCGTACAGACGGCCAGCCTCAACGTGCGCGCAGCCGGACTGACTAAGGACATCAGCGTGGAAATGGCCGACTTCAAAGACTTCAAGCAGCCTAAGGACAAAGCCATAATGGTGACTAATCCGCCCTACGGCGAACGCATATCCACTCCCGACCTGCTCGGCACATACCGCATGATTGGCGAAACGCTTAAGCATCAGTTCAAGGACAACGACGCATGGGTGCTGAGCTACCGCGAGGAATGCTTCGACCAAATCGGCCTGAAACCGTCAATCAAAATCCCGGTGTACAACGGCTCGCTTGAATGCGAGTTCCGCAAGTACCAGATTTTCGAAGGAAGACTGAGCGATTTCCGCGGCGCAGGCAACATTCTCAAGACCGAAGAAGAGAAAAAAGCCATGGCCGAGAAGCACCGCTTCAAGGAAAACCGCGAGTTCAAGAAACGCCTTGAAGAGCACGAGGAGAACGAAGAGGGCGACATACGCACATTCAAGTTTCACAAAATAGACTTCAACGGCCGTGGCTCACGCGACCGCGAACGTCGCGACTTCGGGCGTGACCGCCGTGGGTTCGGTGACCGGGGCGGGCGTGATTTCGGCCGTGGCAGGCGCGATTTCGACGACCGCAGAGGACGCGAAGACAGACGCGGAGGACGCGATTTCAAAGGCAACAGGGACAGAAAAGACTTCGGCAAGAAAGGACGGAGATATGACGACTAAATCAAGAAACGGTTTTTCACGCAACGCCAGGCTGTGCGCCGCGGCGTTGCTCGCAATATTTTCAATAATGACAAGCCACGCGCAGCAACGCGAATTTACGCTTGAAGACCTTAACTTCGGCGGCAACAACTATCACAACATGGTGCCCAAGAACAGGTACCTGACGTGGTGGGGCGACCAGCTTGTACGCCTTGGAGTTGAGGAATGCTACACCGTAGACAAGAAAACTGGCAGGGAAAAGCCAATGTTCACGCTCGAAGACATCAACAAGTACGCCGGAACAACGGCTGACAGCACAAAAATATATCACCTGCTGTACGCCTCATTCCCCTACCCCGACAAGTCTTTGGTGCTCATTGAGCGTAAAAACGAACGCCTGCTCATAGACTTCAAGGCCAAGAAAACCGTATGGCGGCAAAGCACCAAGGGCGAAACACACGCCGACTGGAACGCACGTTCGCGTGCTGTGGCCTTCGTTAAGGACGACAACCTCTACGTAACCGACGCTGAAGGAAAGACCCGCCAGCTTACAACCGACGGCAGCCACGACATAGTTTACGGGCAAAGCGTACACCGTGACGAGTTCGGTATATATAAAGGTACGTTCTGGAGCAACGACGGAAAGATGCTCGCCTTCTACCGCATGGACCAAAGCATGGTGGCAGACTATCCCCTCGTAAACATCGACACGCGCATAGCAACGGAAATACCGACCAAATACCCGATGGCCGGAGAGACCAGCCACAAGGTCACCGTGGGCGTTTACGATTTGGAAACAGGCAAGACAGTCTACCTGAAAGCAGGCGACCCGACCGACCGCTACTTTACAAACATAGCGTGGAGCCCGGCTAACGATGCGGTATATATGATAGAACTCAACCGCGACCAGACCGACATGGAACTGGTGAAATACGACGCTTCAACAGGCGAAAAGTTGTCTACCTTATATAAAGAGCACCACGACAAGTACGTGCATCCAATGACCCCAATAACCTTCTTGCCATGGGATGCCGACAAGTTCATACTGCAAAGCGAGAAAGACGGATTCAACCACCTATACCTGTTCAACACTAAGGGTGAGCAGTTGAAGCAAATCACGAGCGGCAAATGGGTGGTGCTGGACCTTATCGGGTTTACTTCAAAGCCCGGAGAAGTGCTAATCCTGTCAACCGAAAGCAGCCCAATACAGAACAACATCTACAAAGTTAACATCCAAACAGGCGAGCGCACCCTGCTCGACAACGGCCGAGGATGCCACGCAAACACATATGGTGCAGGCGGACACCGCGCCCCTATGCTGTCATCTTCAGGCCGTTACGCCTTCGACAGCTATTCGGAGCCGGACGTTCCGCGCAACATCGACATTATCGACATTGACAAGGTGAAGCGCATCAGCTACTTCAAGGCCGACAATCCGTGGATTGGCTACAACGTGCCAGAATACTCATGCGGCACCATCAAGGCGGCCGACGGGGTGACAGACCTGTACTATCGCATGGTGAAACCCGTAAACTTCGACCCCAATAAGAAATATCCCACCGTGGTTTACGTGTACGGCGGCCCCGGGGTTCGCAACGTCGAGGCGCGCTGGCACTACGCAAGCCGCAGCTGGGAGACATACATGGCGCAGAAAGGTTACCTGCTTTTCATCCTCGACAACCGCGGTTCAAGCGACCGCGGACGCGACTTCGAGCAGGCTACGTTCAGACATCTCGGCGTGGAAGAGATGAAAGACCAGCTCAAAGGAGTGGAATACCTGAAATCGTTGGCCTACGTTGACACGACGAGAATGGGCGTACACGGCTGGAGTTTCGGCGGTTTCATGACAACATCGCTCATGACTACCTACCCCGACGTGTTCAAAGTAGGCGTTGCCGGAGGCCCCGTGATTGACTGGAAATGGTACGAAGTAATGTACGGCGAGCGTTACATGGACACGCCACAGGCCAATCCGGAAGGTTACGCGGAGACAAGTCTCATCAACAAAGCAAAGAACCTGAAAGGCAAACTGCAAATAATCATTGGCACGGACGACCCCACCGTAGTGCCGCAACACGCCCTGTCGTTCATCAAGAAGTGCAACGAGGTGGGCACACAGCCCGACTTCTACGTATATCCCGGCGAGGGACACAACATGATGGGACACCAAAGCGTACACCTGCACGAAAGGATTACACAGTATTTCGAGGACTATTTGAAATAAAATAAACAACAAACACCCACCCCAACCCTCCCCAAGGGAGGGAGCTTAAATACATATCAGACTATGAAAATATTACTATTAGGCAGCGGAGGACGCGAGCACGCCTTGGCATGGAAGATTGCACAAAGCCCGAAAGTCAGCAAACTGTACATAGCTCCGGGCAACGCCGGAACAGCTAATGCTGGCGAGAACGTAGACATAAAGGCTGACGACTTCGAACGTCTGAAGGACTTTGCCGTAGCAAACGGCATCGACATGGTTGTCGTTGGCCCTGAAGACCCGTTGGTGAAAGGCATCTATGACGACTTCAAAAGCGACAAGCGCACGGCCAATATACCTGTAATAGGCCCGTCAAAGGCAGGCGCACAGCTTGAAGGCTCAAAGGACTTTGCCAAAGGTTTCATGCAAAGGCACAACATACCAACGGCGAAATACAAGACGTTCAACGGCACCACGCTGGACGAAGGACTGCGTTTCCTCGAAACGTTACAGCCCCCTTACGTGCTGAAGGCCGACGGCCTGTGCGCCGGAAAGGGCGTACTCATAGTGCCGACGCTCGATGAAGCCAAGAAAGAACTGCGCGAGATGCTCGGCGGAATGTTCGGCAACGCATCGGCAAGCGTAGTCATCGAAGAATTTTTGAGCGGCATAGAGTGCTCCGTATTCGTGCTTACTGACGGCAAAAACTACAAAATCCTGCCCGAAGCAAAAGACTACAAGCGCATCGGCGAGGGCGACACGGGCCTCAACACGGGCGGCATGGGCAGCGTAACGCCCGTTCCGTTCGCCACGAAAGAGTGGATGCAGAAGGTGGAAGACCGCATCATCCGCCCCACGGTAGAAGGTCTTGCAGAGGAAGGATTGGACTACAAGGGCTTCATATTCTTCGGCCTCATCAATGTAAACGGCGACCCGATGGTGATAGAATACAACTGCCGAATGGGCGACCCGGAAACGGAGAGCGTGATGCTCCGCCTCAAAAGCGACATCGTTAACCTCTTCGAAGGCGTGGCCGAGGGCAATCTCGACCAAAGAAACATCGAGTTCGACCCGCGCGCGGCAGTCTGCGTGATGCTCGTAAGCGGCGGTTATCCCGAGAAATACGCCAAAGGCTACCCCATAACGGGCATCGGCGACGTTGAGGGAAGCATCGTGTTCCACTCCGGCACAGCCTTGAAAGACGGCCAGGTAGTCACCGCCGGAGGCCGCGTAATAGCCGTAAGCTCTTATGGCAAGGACAAAGAGGAAGCCCTGGCAAAGTCGTTCAAGGAAGCGCAGAAAATCAATTTCACAGACAAATACTTCCGCAGCGACATAGGGAAAGACCTTTAATTCAGTTAAGAATTAAGAGTTAAGAATTAAGAAAGTTACCAACAAGGCATTTTTTCTTAATTTTTAACTCTTAACTCTTAATTCTAAAAGAATGAAGCGATTACAGAACAGAATTGCCGAGAGCCGCTTCGCGCTGCCCATTACGGCGGTTTACGCGCTGGCGGTGTGGCTCATGATGTGCGCCATGGATTGCAGGGAATACGCCGAACTGGCCGTATTCGCCCTATCGGCTTACCTCATGGCCGAACTTAACAACCGCAATGCGCTCATCAGGGTGTACAGCCGCATGGTGTCGTGCACGTTCCTCGTGCTCGGAATGATGGCCGCGCCAGCCATAGGGCGGCTCGACGTGCTCGCCGTGCAGCTGTGCTTCATCGCCTCATACCTGCTGCTCTTCGCCTCGTATCAGGACAAGCGAGCGCAAGGCAAGATGTTTTACGCCTTCGCTGTAATCGGCGCAGCAAGCATAATCTACCCCCAGTCACTGTTCTTTGTTCCGCTATTTTGGCTGCTCACAGGCACCAACCTGATGGCAATGAGCTGGCGCAATTTCTGGGCGTCGGTAATCGGACTTACCGCGCCTTACTGGTTTATGGCCGGATATTATGCCATGACGGGTGATTTCGGAACAATCGCACAACAAATCAACTTGGACTTTTGGGCAACTTGGAACGGCAACATCACCGTAAAAACAGGTACAGTCGTGACTTTCGGCCTCACCCTGCTTGTAGGCACAATCGGCACAATCCATTTTCTTCGCAACAGCTACAAGGACAAAATCCGCACGCGGATGCTTTACGAGATGCTTATCACGCTGACCGCATTCACCACAGCACTGGCCGTCCTGCAACCACAATACGCCGAACAGCTGACGGGCATACTCATAGTCAACGCCTCGGTATTGGGAGCCCACTTCTTCGCGCTTACCGGCACGCGGTTCACCAACATAGCGTTCATCCTGCTCGCATTGCTCGCCGTCGCGGCAACAACGTTCAACACACTGGGCTGTACGCCCGTGGCTAACAACCTTTCTCCATGGAGTCTCTTATAACCTTACTCACCGACTACGGCTACGTTGGGATGCTCATATCGGCGTTCCTCGCCGGCAGCATCTTCCCCTTGAGCAGCGAGGTTGTCATGCTCGCGCTCATGGCGGCGGGGCTTGACCCGTGGGCGTTGGTGGCCTACGGCACGGTGGGCAACACCCTCGGCAGCATGTTCAACTACTGGATTGGCTCGTTGGGGCGCATGGACTGGATAGAGAAATACCTCCACGTAAAGCCCAAAGACCTCGACCGCGCACGCCGCTTCATGGCCGGGCGCGGAGCGTGGACGGGCTTCTTCGCCTTCCTGCCCGTAATAGGCGAAGGCATAACAATCGTGCTCGGACTGATGCGCGCCAACCTCACGCTCACCATTGTGAGCGTAACCATAGGCAAACTGGCACGCTACGCCCTGCTCGCCCTTGGCGTGGAAATATTTGTTTAACCATTTTACAACTATTTCACCTCCTGCCGCGCAATGTCCGCGCCGCCACCTTGTTATATATATAAAAGGACATAAAAACACGAGATTATGAAAAAGTTTATCATTACAACCATGTTAGCCATGCTTGCCGTCATCGCCGCAGGCGCACAGACTACCGACGGTAAGAAGCTGTCAAAGCAGCAGCGCAAGGCCATGCAGGCGCGCATCGACAGCCTGATGAACCTCAAGGCGCAAAGCGCAATCAACGATACGGCCTTCGTGCTCGAGGCCGACGAGGTGACATTCAAGCGCGGATACACCGTCCACGTAACGTCTAACACCAACTTCGTAGCCTTCTGCGGCAACCGCGCCGTAGTGCAGGTAGCCTTCAACGTGCCGTGGCCGGGCTTCAACGGCCTGGGCGGCATCACCGTCGAGGGCAGCGTGTCGGGATATAAAAAATACTCAGACAAGAAAGGCAACACCTACATACAGGCCAGTGTCAACGGCGTTGGCATATCCGCCCAGGTGTTCATCACCCTATGGAACGGGGGCGACAAGGCCACCGTCACCGTACAGCAGAACTTCCGTTCGGGTAAAATCACGCTCGACGGCTGCATCGTTCCGCTGGAAGAAAGCAACATGTTCAAGGGCACTTCCATCTGACCAGCCGCACGGTTTACAGCCGTCAGCAATGCACCCATATGCGCATTGCCATCCACCTGAAAATCAAGGAGTTATCAAAAGGCCGTCTTTTGGCCTCCAAAAGACAGCCTTTTGGAGACTAAAAGACGGCCTTTTAACGTACAATTGGCAGTCTTTTGGAAAGCAAAACATGGCATATCGGGTTCATCCGCAAAGTTTCTGGATTGAATATATGTCTCATTGATGAACACATCCAACCTTGAGCCAGGCAGTCGGTAACTGTCATTCCGCGCTCCGACGCGGAATCCAG
>ENA-OPIO01000035-OPIO01000035.1-human-gut-metagenome-genome-assembly--contig:-NODE-35-length-50116-cov-4.602145_pt1 | contig 50116 bp, 47 predicted proteins | sample MGYA00241395_ERZ501636 | MGnify/ENA primary metagenome ERZ501636 (study PRJEB25962, sample SAMEA2042198) | human gut metagenome | biome: human gut; feature: human-associated habitat; material: faeces... | reverse complement strand
GTAAATCTCTTCGGTTTATTCTTTTCCATAAATAAAAACCTCCTAAGTATATTTTTACTTAAGAGGTGTTTAATCTGATAATGGTGAACTAAATGGGGTTCAGTTCATTTCTGGTGTAAAATTAACCCATGCTTAAAGATTGGGACCCGTTATTTAACGAAGTAAAAAATAAGGAATATTCGAAGTCCTTAAAGAAGTTCTTGGATGAAGAATATGAGAATGAAGCAATCTTTCCCCCTAGGGATATGGTCTTCCAAGCTTTTAAATACACAAGTCCTCAAACATTAAAAGCGGTTATCATTGGACAAGACCCATACCATAATCCCGGGGAAGCGATGGGCTTATCTTTCTCGGTTCCTTTAGGGATGGATTTACCCCCCTCCCTAATCAATATCTATAAAGAAATCGAAGATGATTTAAAGATTAAGATGAACTATAGAAAAGGGGATTTAACCCCTTGGGCGAAGCAAGGTGTTCTGCTTTTAAACGCTTATCTTACCGTCAGAGCCCATCAACCTTTATCTCACAAAAGAACGGAATACCAAGCTTTCATTAAAGACGTCCTTCAATACATTGAAAAACAAGATCAGGCGATTGTTTATATGCTGTGGGGTAACTTCGCTAAACAATATAAACCCTTGATTACTAATCCCCACCATTTGGTACTTGAATCAGCTCACCCGTCACCATTGTCCGCTAATAGGGGAGGATGGTTTAAAAAGAAATTATTCAGTAAATGCAATGATTTTTTAATCGAAAATGGCCGGGAGAGCATTGACTGGACGATTAAATGATGTATAAATAAAAGCACCGGAGCTCCTATGTCGGGGCTGAGAGGGGTAGCGAACTACCCGACGGAACCTGATCCAGGTAATGCTGGCGGAGGTAACCTTTTTTGTTGCCTCCCATAATGGAGGTATTTTTTATGGAAGAAAGTCAGGAAAAGAAGTTCGATTGGAACACGATCTGGAAGTGGCTTAAGAATCCCACGGCGATTGCGATTATCCTCGGACTTTTATTTTTTGTCACCTTGGCGATGCCCTTATTTGAGGCTCATGCGGTGACGGTTAATGTTACAGCGAGCGGGGTGGAAATCTTTGAAACCCCGGACACGGACAAATATAACGTGTTCGCGAATCTCTTATTTAGAGGTTTCGGTAACTGGCCGATTTTAGCGCTTTATATTCTCGGGGTTATTGGATTAGCCTTATCAGCTTTTGGTCTTAAATGGCGGAAGTGCTTGATGGTGAGTGCTCTTCTCTACATGGTGACCGGCGTCATGTTCTTAATTTCCAATGAAATGTTCAACCTCGGGGAAGCGTGGATTGATCTCGCCTCTCTGGGTTTTGCTGATTATGTTTATGACTATATTGCGGTGTGCGATGCATCCTTGAATGCGGGTTCTGTTATCGCGGCTATCATGTGCTTTTTGACCGCGATTGTGGCCTTTAAAGCTGCTTCTTTAACCGATGAATTCACGATTAGCGATATGACCGAAATGGCGGTTTTAAGTGCCCTCGGCATCGCTCTGCAATTTATCAAAATCCCCGTTGGAGCGACCGGTGGTTCCATTAACTTAGGTTTAATTCCTCTGTTCCTCTTAGCGATGAGACAAGGACCGGTTAAAGGCTTCATCGGAGCGTCTTTAGTGTACGGTCTCATCACCTGTATCACGGATGGCTGGGGCTTCTACCTTTACCCCTTAGATTACTTAGTTGCGTACGGCGGTATTTGCGTCCTCGGTTTCTTCCAAAAATATTATTTCCCGGAAAACGAAAAAGGCTGGTCTTGGCAAGGCTTCTTATTTATTACTATCGGTGTAATTATCGCTACGTTAATTAGATTCATTGGCTCAGGCACTTCTTCGATGGTTAACTATGGTTATGACTTTATCGGAGCGGTCATCTATAATGGCATCTACATCCCGGTCACCGGAGCGGTCTCTTTAGCCGTCCTTTTAGCTCTCTATGTGCCTCTTGCGATGCTGAACAAGGCTTATCCTAGAAGAAAGAGATAACTTCTCTTTGCTATTTGCGAGTGACCGATTAATTGGTTAAACTGACTTGAAAGGTTGGTTTGACATATGGCCTACAAATGTGAAGTGATTGAATATTCCCCGAAAGCGGACACTCTGGCTGCTCGGGTGGAAGAAAAAGCTAATGAAATGCTAAAAGACGGCTATGAATTAGTGACGTTTTCCGTCACCAACTCCGCTAAAGCGGTCCTCGTCTTTAAAAAGTAGTTTCTATTAACTTTCATCCTTGTTCAGATTATTTTTCTGAACACCCATTTAAAAACCGATAATCAGTTAATCAGGAGGAAGACTTTATGTCTTCCTTTTCTTTATCTCACTCTTTAAATGTGGTAAAGTGCATGGTTAGGAGGACGCCAGAATGGACGACAAGACTTTAAAGCCGGAAGAAGTTTCCGATAATGATTTTAGCGATAAAAAAGATGAAATAGTCACGGAAGTGAAGGAAGAAATAGTTTCTGAAGAAACTCCCGAAATAAAAGAAGAAGCAAAAGAAGAAGTTGTTGAAGAAGTAGTGGAGGAAAAACCGGAAGAAGAACACCCGGATACCTACACTGTTCAAAAAGGGAAAAAGACAATTCTTAAATATTTCTACGATAACGATTATTTAAAGAATATCGAACTCGCGAGAGAGAAATTCAATAAAGACTTCGGGAAATTTAATCTCTTAAAGTGGATTATCGCTTTCATCGCGATGATCGGGGTTATCTGTTCCTGGATTATTCCGATCAATATTCCGTATTTCCAAACCGAACCTGGTAATGGAGTCGTTTATTATGTCGTCTTCGGCGGTATGATTTTCTTCCTGGCAATCCTCGGGGTCTTCATGTTTATCAGCAGTAAGAAATCCCGGAAATTCCTTGATGAATTCTTAAATGCTTTCTATGTGAATACCACCGATTACCTCTTTGAAGGAAGAGTGGATAACCTCGTCGGGAATTTTAAAGATAAACTTCCCGCTGAAACCTTCAATGGTGGCGCTCTCTATAAAGACGTTTTCACTGTCGGAAGCCGGAACTGCTTAAATTTTACATATAAAGGCATCAAAGTAACTTTCAGTGAAGCGGCCGCTCAAAGTAGGGGCGATCGTTCCCTCATCGCGGTCTTTATCGGAAAGTTTGTTTGTTTCGACAATAACTACACCGGGGAAGATGTCGTCATCTATAGGAAGGGTGGAAAACTCGCTTTACCGCCTACTAACTTAGAAGCTTACCCCGTCTATGAAAATAGTAAGGACATGGTCATCTACGGCGGGAAAGACGCGAGAAGAGTGTTAACTCCCGCAGTGAAACAAGCTTTGAATCGCTTTGTGACCAACGATACTTTACTCGACGTCGCGATTAACGTCCGAGCGGGTAAGACCTACGCCTATCTCGGCTATAACGATGACTTAATGGTCCTCCCGAGATTAGATCCCTTTAACCCCAAACCAACTAAACAACTTAAAAAAGATGTCGATACTCTCTTTGATTTAATCGACGCTTTCGGGAAAATTAAATAATGCCAACCATCGAAGACCGCACGCACAAGTGGCTGTTAGTGCAAGCCTATAAGCATGACGGGAGTTTCCATCGGATGTGGAGCCCGGCGTATTTAGTTGAAGAAAATGATTGCTTCTGGGCTTTAGCGAGCAAAGCTTCCGCGGTCATCGAAGGGGATGGCAGAAACTGGGCAACCAATGAACCCGCTATTTTCTTCTTGTTTAAGAAAAGATGGCTCAACATTATCGCCATGCAAAAAACCAGCGGTATCGTCTATTACGTCAATATTGCTTCACCCACTATCAAAGATGATGGTTACCTAAGATACATCGATTATGATTTAGATTTAAAGTTATACACCGATGACACAATCAAAGAACTCGATGTCCAGGAATACCAAGAAAACACGAAGTTACTCAAGTATTCCAAAGAGTTACAAGAAAAGATCATCGAATCCTTTAAGGAAGTGGAAAAAGAGATGAAGAACCATGAGTTCCCCTTTGATCCCAATGATGTCTTAGACCTCTTCATTAAGGCGGAAGAGGAGAATCAACCTTATAATCCAACCTTTAAAAAGAATTAACGATTCGATCAGCTTCTTCAAACCCAGGCTCCATCCGCTTGGGTTTGTTTTCTTTAAAGGAACAATCACCAGCGACATAGAGGTGAGGAGCGATTTCGTTTTGACTATCACTGGTGAAACCGAATCCACCATCAGCCTTCTTAAAGTGGAAGGGGGAAGGTTCCGGCATTTGGCCAAAGTTCACGATCACCGCGTCGCATTTTAATTTAATAAGTTGCGAATCAGTGACTCTTCTTATGGTGATGTGGGTGACTTTATCGCCTTCACTATCGATATCGTAAGGAACGTATGGTAAATAAAGATCAATCTTCTTACCCTTGATGGTTTCTGGGTTACCTCTAAATTCTGTTCTTCGGTGAACTAAGGATACTTTTTTACAGATAGTGGAAAGGGTGGCCGCCCAGTCGAGCGCGCTGTCCCCGCCCCCAAAGATGACAACTTCTTTATCTTTAAAGATTTCTGGATCTTTAACCCGGTAATAGATATTGGTCATCTTATCTTCATTCGGGACTCCTAATTTGATGGGAGAATAGTAGCCTAAGCCGGTCGCGATTATCACATATTCCCCTTCAAATTGTTCCGTACCGGTCGAAAGAATATAACCGTTATCATTTTGCTTAATATCGATGATTTTCTTTTCGTAGAGAATCTTATCATCGGGCACAAAGCTCTTTAGATAATCGACAACCCCTTGAGCGGTACTTTTAATAAAAGGGACATCTTCTACCGGTTTCTTGGGGTAGAGACGATGGCATTGTCCCCCATAATGTTTAGAAGCTTCCAGGATGATATAATCGAGACCTTTTTCTTCGAATCTTTTAGCGAGGTAGAGACCGATGGGACCCGCTCCGACGATGATGATTTTCTTTTTTAAGCACATGAAAACATTATAAGGTGTTTCAGCGTATAATGTTTACTGTTATGGAACTGGCTTTATTAACGGATAACGAACAAGAAACAAAAGAACTGGGGAAGATGCTCAGCAAACTCTTACCGCCGAACTCGGTGGTGCTTTTAAAAGGGGATTTAGGAAGCGGGAAAACCACTCTCGTTAAGGGGGTTGCGGAAGGCTTAGGAATCAAAGAACCGGTCCTCTCTCCCACCTTCAATATTTTGAAATGTTATTTTGAAAGTATTCCCCCTCTTTACCACATCGATGCTTATCGGTTAGAGAATGCCAATCTCGAAATGGGGCTCGAAGAATATATCGATGGGGACGGGCTGTGTTTCATTGAATGGCCCGATCGAATTAATGAGCTTTTGCCTCGTCAACATCTCGATATTTTTCTCTTCAGAAAAGATGAAAATACCAGAAGTATTCTCCTCCAATCCAACGGAGCTAAATACGATGAAGTCATCAAGAAATTAACGGAGCAAGTCGATGGTTAGAATTTTATTAGATACCTCCAACAATGATTTGGTGGTCGCTTTAGCGAGCGATAAAGAAATTGTCGGGCAAAAGGTTTATGCTTGCCCTCATCACCAAAGTGAATACCTAGTGGAAGAAATTGGAAAACTCTTAGATGAACATCATTTAACGAAAGATGATATCGATGGCGTGGTTTCTTCAAAAGGACCCGGAAGCTATACCGGTGTCCGGGTAGCCTTAACGGTCGCGAAAGTGATGGCTTTCGCCTTAAATGTCCCTCTCTATTTAGTCTCTTCTTTAGAGATTTTAAAGGACCCGAAGAAAGTGAGTATCTGCCTTGCTAATGCGAGAAATGAAAGAAGTTTCTTTGGGGTCTATGACGGGGATAAAGTGATTGTTAGTGACCGCATCTTAACGGATGAAGATGTTAAAAAATATATCGAAGAACATCCTGATTACGTTGTAAAAGGCGATACTAATTATCTAAATATCCCTTCAGATACCAAGTATATTTTAGAAAATTTAAAAAATAGCGCGAGAAAAGAATATCAAGTTGAAGATGTGCTTAAAGCTTCTCCCGTCTATTTAAAGGGGACCCAAACCTTATGAGTTTATCGATCCGTAAAGCTCAGAAAACGGATGCGGAACAGATTGAAGTTTTAGAGCAGGAAGCCTTCCCTACTTCTTACTGGCCCCTAAAACAAATTGAATATGAATTAACGGCTAATCCGGTAGCAATCCTGCTAGTCGTTCTTGATGAAGATAAAGTAGTAGGGTATTTGGATTTCGATATTACATTTGACAGCGCCACAATATGTCGGATTGCAGTTAGGAAAGATTATCGAAAGAAAGGTATCGCCTCGTCCTTGCTTCTCGCGATGGAGAATATCTTAGGGAAACAACCGGATAAAGTCTCCTTCATCACCTTAGAGGTGAGAGTGAGTAACGTTGAAGCGAGAAAACTCTACCAAAAGATGAAATACGAAGAAGTGACCATCAAAAAGAAATATTACGATGATGGGGAAGATGCGGTTTATATGGTGAGGTACTTATAATGGTAAAAATCTTAGGAATTGAATCGAGCTGTGATGAGACAGCGGTCGCGATAACTGATGGCGATAAGCTTTTAGCTAATGTCATCAGTAGCCAAGTTGATGTCCACCGGAAATACGGCGGCGTCATGCCGGAAATTGCCTCGCGTCTTCATACGGAAAATATCGCAGTTTGCTTAAAAGAAGCTTTAGCCCAAAGTGGGCTCAAGTTTGAAGATATCGATGCTTTTGCGGTTACCCGGGGCCCCGGTTTAATCGGGTGTTTACATGTCGGGTTACAAGCCGCGAAAACTTTAGCGATGCTTTATAAGAAACCATTAATTCCTGTTCACCACTTAGCGGGACATGTGTACGCTAATGAGTATGTGAAGCCGTTTACTTTCCCACTTCTTGCGGTCATCGTCAGCGGTGGTAACACCGAACTCGTCTTAATGAAGAAAGACATGGATTTCACCATCATCGGGGAAACCAAGGACGATGCGGTTGGGGAATGCTATGACAAAGTCGCGAGAGTTTTAGGCTTACCTTATCCTGGTGGTCTACCGATTGACCAAAACGCGAAACTGGGGAAGCCGGTTTATCACTTACCGAAGCCTTTAGCCCACGATGATAGTTATGACTTCTCTTATAGCGGTCTTAAGACCAGCGTCATCAATTTAGTGAACACTCTTAAAATGAAGGGCGAAGAAATCAATGTGCCGGATATTGCGTGTTCCTTCCAAGTTACCGCAATTGGGATGATCACCAGCAAAGTAGAAAAAGCTTTAGAGAATTTCGACGTTAAACAAGTTATCGTCGGTGGCGGTGTGAGCGCTAATAGCTATTTGCGGGAAGAGATGAAGAAACTCTGCGAAAAGCATCATGTCGATTTAATCATCCCGCCCCTTTGGTGCACGACGGATAATGCGGCGATGATCTGTAAGGTCGCTGGTAAACTCTATGAAGAAAAAATCTTCGCGGACCTCTCGCTCGGGGTTGATCCCAACTGGCGAATTTCTGATTTTAGAAATTTTAAATAGGGTTTTGCAAAGATATCAAAATAATTAAATATTGGTAAATTAAGGAGAAAAACATTAAAAATATCGGGTTTTAAGTAATAATTACTTAAAAAGTTCTTGACTATGATTTATGGTCGGGCAAGATTACCCGAGGAGGATTATTATGGATAAACAAATACTAGACATCAAAGACTTATATGAGGGTTTAAAAAATAATAATCTTCATGAACAAGAAGTCACTGTTAACGGGTGGATTAGAACCAATCGAAACAATGGTCATGTCGGCTTTATTGAGCTCCATGATGGAACTTGTTTTAAGGGCGTTCAACTCGTCTATAGTGAAGGAAAGGATTTTGAAACTTATAGCCACCTTCATACCGGGGCGAGCATTGAAGCGACGGGGAAGTTAGTTTTAACGCCCAATATGCCCCAGCCGTTTGAAATACATGTTACGACTATCGCTTTAATTGGGGATTGCCCGGAAGATTATCCCCTCCAAAAGAAGAGAGCGTCTTTCGAATTCTTAAGAGATAACGCTCACCTTCGGCCGCGAGCGAACACCTTCCAAGCCGTCTTTAGAGTGAGAAACGTTTTAGCGATGGCTGTCCATACTTATTTCCAAAGCCACGGCTTTATGTATGTTCATACTCCAGAAATCACCGGTAATGATGCGGAAGGAGCGGGGCAAGTCTTTAACGTGACCACTGGTCCTAAGAACGATCCCACGGATTTCTTTGGAAAGAAAGCCAGCCTCACCGTTAGCGGGCAACTGCACGTGGAAGCTTTCATGGAAGCCTTTAAGAAGGTCTATACCTTCGGCCCGACTTTTCGAGCGGAAAAGAGCAACACTCCGCGGCATGCTAGCGAATTCTGGATGATTGAACCGGAAGTCGCCTTCATCCATTTAAAAGAAGATATGGAACTCATCGAAGACTGCTTAAAGTATTGCATTAAGTATGTCCTTGAACATTGTCCGGATGAGATGAACTTCTTCGATAAATTCATTCAGCCTGGCCTTAAACAAAAACTCACCGATGTCGTCAATGCTTCCTTTAAAGTTATGAAGTATGAAGAAGCTTTAGGCATCTTAAAGAAAGCCTATGAAGGTGGGCATCACTTCGATAACCATGACTTCGTCTGGGGAATGGATTTCCAAAGTGAACATGAGAGATATCTCACGGAAGTAGTGGTTAATGGACCGATGTTCTTGATCGATTTCCCGAAAGAAATCAAAGCCTTCTACATGAAAGAAAATGAAGACGGGAGAACTGTCGCCGGTTGTGACCTCTTAGTCCCTGGGGAAGGCGAAATCGTCGGGGGAAGCGAAAGAGAAGTTCGTTATGACGTCCTTAAAGCCAAGATGGATAAGATTGGGAACACTCAAGGCCTTGAGTGGTATTTAAACCTTAGGAAATATGGTTCGGTTCCGCATGCCGGTTTCGGTATCGGTTTCGACCGTTTACTCATGTACGTCACCGGTATTCAAAATATTCGTGACGTTCAACCCTATCCAAGAACTTCTAATCAATTAAAATATTAGTGTATGAATGAAATCGAGACCGCTTTCAAGAAAAGAGAAAACTTGAAAGAAGAACAAAGAAAAAACATCGCGAGAAAAAGAATCATCTATACCCTAGGATTCGTCATCTTTGCGTTGTGCGCTTTAATTATCGTCTGTTTTATCGATATGTTTATTTAGCCTCGTCCTTTTGAACCTCGGCTTTCAGCTTTTCAGCTTCCACGCTGGAAGGCTTTTTAATATCGTCATAGAAATTAAAGTCATCGAGATTCTTATCAAATACTGTTCGGCAACGTTTATTGAGTTGAAGGAAGCGAGAAACATAAGCTTGGGAAACAACGATGGTGTAGCAGATAGAAATTAACCATAAGGGAACGAGGATATAGCTCGCCCAGTATTCATTGTGCCAGGTTGGGGTATTGCTTAAAGCGGGCCACGAGGAAAGAAGGGTTAAACCGAAGAAATTGGAATAGTTATCAGGATTCCCAAAGTCCCATTGGAAGAACAAAGTTCCAAAGTGCCCGAAATAATCTTCATTCCAGTTATTGGTTAAACCCGCATAAATGAAATAGATGATGAGCGACACTAATAAAATGAGGAAGGGGATTGATATCTGTTTCATGAACAAATAGTTGTTCTTTTTAAGGCCGTACTTCTTAAGTTCTCCGGCGTTTTGGACGACCCGGTAAACACAGACGTCATGGATTTCATTATCCATCCGTTTTTGAAAGAGTTTATTTACTTTTCTGATTGCCATCCCGATCAAGGCTAAAAGGATAAAAGCAATAATCAAAACAAAGATAAGGATAATTAAAAGCTTAGTATCAGTGTCATTATTAAAGAATCCCGCGAGGTTAATGTTCATCGTCACTATCCTCCTTATCTTCGGTATCATGCATCGTTTCAATCTTTAAAGGTTCCGCGTCAATTACCTTAATATCGTTAGGAAGAGGGGGGTTTTGCAGGTTATTTGGGATTTTTCCTTCCATGATTAACTTCTGCCGATACGCTTCCGCGTCCATCAGAGGCGGATTAACGTTCTGTTGATTTGGTAAGGCTTGATTGATATTAGGAATCCCAATCTGCGGATTAGGAAAGGGAGGAACATTATTATTCGGCAACGCTTGATTAGCGTTTTCCGGGTGCTGATAAAAGTTCTGTTGAATATAAACATTTTGAACCGGGGGAGTGGCTGGTTTTTCTTCCTCCTTTTCTTCACTTTCCCCTAAAGCTTCTTCCATTTGTTTTTTCTTAATCTTTTCGACTAACTCATCTTCCGGAAGTGGGGGTAAAGGTTTTTCCCCACGGAAGAACCGATAGATGACGAACGGAATCTCTTTAAACATAAAGAAAAGACCGACAAAAAAGCTCGCGACTAAGATAGCGACTAAGAGAGGTAAAAGTAAGACGTAGACGAGGCCGAACCCCAGATTTTTCAAGGCTTTTCCCATGACGATATTTTACTAATGTTTTTTCTATTTACCAAACTTTCCCTTGGCTTTCTTTTTAATTAGATTGATCAAAGAAAATAAGAGTTGCGTTATCGGTATAGCAAAGAAGATCATCGAGCAACTTAAAAGTTGATAAGGTTCAGGGATTAATGGATAGATGACCGCTGTTAAATAGAGCATCCCAAAGAACATAATCACAACAACGATGTAATAGGGAACAGTTCTTTTCCTTAGTAGGTCAGGACAAGTTAACAATGAGAAATACAAAGTGAAAGCTAAAAAGAGATATGAAGCGGTGACATTAACGTTAATTAAAGCAAAACTGATTCCTCCCAACACAATCGTGGATATCTCATTAACTAAAGGAAGTTCCTTCACTGATTCATCATGTAATCTCTTCTTAAGTTCCAAGATTAGGAAGGAAGAAGCCGTTATCGAAAGAAGCGAATAACCATAAAGGAAAATCGGAACAATATCTCTTGCATATTCTTTATTTCCTAAGCCTATCAAAGTTAAAGTTCTTCCGATGATATCGAAAGAAAAGACTAAGTTAACAATAATTAAAGCTAGATAGGTGAATAAGAGAAAGAAGAGAGAAGATATAAAGATGACCAAGGATAACGGTAACTTCTTTTTACTTAAGTAACCAAAAATCACCCCGCTGGTGAGGCTCGGTACCGCGTAAAATAAAGTATCAGATAAATTGAAGAAGCCAAAACCAATCATCAAGGCTAAAGAGCCAAAGAACAACAGAGCGATATAGCTATCTTTAATTAAACGGGTCGCTACCGCGTTCACCGCGGTAATCACTAAAGCAGTGACGATGAAGGATAAGGGGAAGAACGCTCCTACGAGAGTTAACACCGCGTTTATCCCTGAAAGCAAGGCCACAAAAGCAATATTCTGAGTAGGGGTTTTCCGTTCTTCAAAAATCATTCTTTAATTCTAATCGATAAGCGATAAATGACGAAAGAAATCAAAGAATTTCTATCGGAATGAAAAGTTATACTCAAAAGTATAATAATTCTAAGTATAACTATTTGCTCTTGTAGAAGACGTCGATGTTTAATGCTAATTCATGCTTAGAATTTTCTTGTCCGTTGTCTAAAAGAAAGCCAAAAATTGTTAAGGCCTTCCCTTTTAATAAAAGGGAAATAAGGGTATTCTTAATAAGCACATGGACTTCTCACATCTTTTAAATAACAAACAATTAGAAGCGGTGGAAACGACGAGCAAAAACGTTCGGGTCATCGCTGGAGCGGGTTCAGGTAAGACCCGGGTTTTAACTTACCGTATCGCCTATCTCATCAGTGAACAACACGTATCACCGAGCAACATCTTAGCGATTACTTTCACCAATAAAGTCGCTAACGAGATGAAGGAAAGAGCCCTCAATCTCATCGAAGAGAATTATGGTTATCGTCCCTTCCTTAGAATCAGCACTTTCCACTCTTTCTGCGCGTTCTTCCTGCGTCAAGAAGCGAAGCTCATCGGCTTCCCTTCTTCTTTCACCATTTATGATGAGGATGACACCAAGAAACTGATTAAGAATATCGGGGAAGAACTCGGTTACAGTAAGGGAAGCGACGAAGTTAAAGCGGCTTTAAAATTCATCTCTTACCAAAAGGAAAGAGGTTTATATCCCAGCGATATTAACCCTAAAAACTTAAGAACCGAACAAGATAAGATTTCTTTAAAGTTCTTTACGCGTTACGAAGAAGAAAAAGATAAGAGCTTTGCCTTAGATTTCGATGATTTACTCTTAAAGACTAACCAAATCCTCGATAACTATCCGGATGTGCAAGAAAGGTGGTCGCACAAGTACACTCATGTTTTGATTGATGAATTCCAGGATACCAATGACGTCCAATATAAGCTTTTAAAGTTACTAGTTAATCCAGAAGCTAGTCTTTATGTCGTCGGTGATCCCGACCAAACGATTTATACGTGGAGAGGGGCTAACCAAAAGATCATCTTAGATTTTGACCGGAATTATAAAGATACCGAAACGATTATCCTCAATGAAAACTATCGGTCGACGAAGACGATACTCGATGCCGCTAATAAGTTGATTGAGCACAATAAAGAACGGGTGAAGAAAGACCTTTTTACCAATGGTGAACAAGGAGCCGCTATCGAAACAATCCAAGAAAGCACCGATGATAAAGAAGCCAGATGGGTCGTTAAAAAGATTAAAGAAATTGGGATAAACCAAAAGGATAAAGAAGGAAAACCCCAATATAACAACATCGCGATTCTCTATCGAAGTAGCTACTTAACCAGGCCTTTTGAACAAGCCTTAAAAGATTACGGCATTAATTACCGAATCTTCGGCGGTTTACGTTTCTATGAACGGATGGAAGTTAAGGATTTAATTTCTTATTGTTATTTGATGGTTAACCCGAAAGATAACATCTCTTTTGAAAGAATCGTCAACGTTCCGAGGAGGGGCATTGGGGATACTTCTTTAATCACCCTTAAAAAAGAAGCGGACGCTCAAAATGTATCGGAGCTTGAATACGCCTTAGATATTGAAAAATATAAGGATACGACTGACTTAGCTCCCAGAGTGGTCCGAGCGTTAGCCGTCTTCAGTAAAAATTTCATAGATACCAGAAAAGAACTCCAAGATGGGGATGAAGCGTACTCCGCAATTCTGAGAAGGTTTGTCACGAAGATTGGTTACTTTGATTACTTAAAAGATATGGAAGACGTTGAAGAAGATAGAATCGGAAACGTTGAAGCTTTGTTTAATGATATTGACCATTACTTTAAAGATAATCCAGGGGATAAGTTTGAAAATTACCTTCAGAACGTTACCTTATTGACGAGTCAAGATGATTTAGAAGACGGGAACTATGTTTCTTTAATGACGGTCCACGTCGCCAAAGGCTTGGAATTTGATTATGTCTTTGTCATCGGGCTAGAAGATGGGGTTTTCCCATCCGATCGAACCATTGAAGAAAGTGATAAAGGGATGGAAGAAGAAAGACGCTTAGCCTACGTCAGTTTCACGAGAGCCAAAAAGAAACTCTTCCTTTCTTGTAACTCTTCTTATTCCTTTAAGCGAGATACGAACTTAAGTCCTTCCCCCTTCTTTAAAGAAGCGGGCTTAAAAGTAACTAAGCCCTACGGCTTTAAGACCGATGCTTATCAATTTAAGGGGTGGTCGGACCGCGATATGGGGTATGAACGGCAAGACGTCAATACTTTCGATACTTACCGGAAGAATGTTAACGTTGTTTCACCCAAGAAACAGACCAACGGAGTGACCGATTGGAAAGTCGGGGACCACGCTTCTCACATTAAATTCGGGGAAGGAGTGGTGATTAAACTTCAAGGCAATGACATCATTCTCATTGACTTTAAAGAGCATGGGATTAAGACCTTATTAGGGACTCATCCTTCGCTCACCAAGATTTATAGTAAAGGAGGACAAGCATGACCTTAGAAGAAGCTGCCGCACGAGTTAAAGAACTCACTGCATTACTTGAACGTTATAACTATGAATACTACGTTCTTAATCAAAGCTCCGTTCCCGATAGCACCTATGACCGCTTGATGGGAGAACTTCAACTTTTAGAAAAAGAATATCCCTCTTTAAAGAATAAAAACTCTCCCACCCAACGAGTGGGGGGAGCCGTTCAATCGGAATTTAAAAAGATTCCCCATAAACGTTTGATGTTATCTTTAGGTAACGTCTATAACGAAGATGAAATCTATGATTTCGATCGAAAGATCAGAGCAATCACCAAAGAAAAAGTCGTCACCTATATGGGGGAAGTGAAGATTGATGGGCTCGGTATCTCTTTAGTCTACGATAAAGGGGAGCTCCAGTACGCGGTAACGCGGGGTGACGGGGTGACAGGGGAAGACGTTACCCAAAACGTCATCACCATTAAAAGTATCCCTCTCCACGTTAAAGAAACCCGTCCTTTTGAAGTGCGTGGCGAAGTCTTTATGCCGAAAGCGTCCCTCCTTCAATTAAATAAAGAAAGAGAAGCAGCGGGGTTACCGTTATTTGCGAACGCGAGAAACGCCGCGGCGGGTTCCATCCGTAACTTAGATTCCAGAGTAGCCGCCAGCCGGAAACTTGAAGGATTTTGGTATTACCTGGTGAACGCGAGAGAGCTTGGGATTCATAAACACCATGAAGCTCTCGATTACTTAGCCTCCCTCGGTTTCTTAGTGAACGATAAACGTCGCCTATTAAACGGACCTGATGAACTCGTTAAATACATGGAAGAGATGACCAAAGAAAGAGAATCTCTCCCTTACGATATCGATGGCTTAGTCTTTAAGGTCGATAATATCGATGAATACGATACGATTGGCTACACCGCGAAAGAACCCAAGTGGGCGGTCGCCTATAAGTTCCCTCCGCAGGAAGTAACCACAAAATTATTAGATATCGTGATTACGATTGGGAGAACCGGAAGGGTAACCCCGAACGCGGTGTTGAGCCCGGTAAGAGTGGCGGGTAGCACCGTTCAAAGAGCAACCTTAAATAACGAAGATTTCATCAAAGAAAAAGGTTTGATGATTGGGGACACTGTCATCCTAAGAAAAGCCGCGGATGTGATTCCGGAAGTGGTGGGTCCAGTCGTCAAAGATCGAACCGGGAAAGAAGTGCCTTGGGTGATGCCAGCGTGCTGTCCTGTCTGCGGTCAACCGTTAACGAAGGTCGGGGGTTTACATTACTGTTTAAATCCCCACTGCGGTAGCCGAAAGATTGAAACAATCATTCATTTTGCGAGTAGGAACGCGATGGACATCGATGGAATGGGTGCCAGCGTGGTTGAAGAACTATTCGGTGAACACTTCCTCTACGATATCCCGGATATCTATGTCCTAAAAGATCATCGAAGTGAAATTAAAGAACTCGATGGCTGGAGCGACAGGTCAATCGATAGTCTCTTACAAGGCATCGAAGAAAGTAAGGGCAGAAGCTTAGAACGGCTCCTCTTCGGTTTAGGAATCAAAGAAGTCGGGGAAAAGATGGGGAAAGTCTTAGCGAGAAACTATAAAGACCTCGATAAGTTCTTCACTTTGACGGTTGAAGATTTACTCAAGATCGATGATGTTGGGCCAGTAGCAGCGAAAAACATCTATGACTACTTCCACGATGAAAACACCAAGAAAGAAATCGAACTATTAAGAAGCTACGGAGTGAACTTTAAATACTTAGGAACTGATAGCTTAGACCCCAACTCCTATTTCTATCATAAGACCATTGTCTTAACCGGTACTTTAGAAAAGTATAGCCGTGAACAAATGACGGAAATCTTAGAAGGGATCGGAGCGAAAGTCACTTCTAGCGTCAGTAAGAAAACCGATATTGTCATCTATGGTCCTGGAGCGGGGAGTAAGCTGCAAAAAGCCCAAGAACTCCACATCGAAACGATGGATGAACAACAAGCTTTAAATCACTTAGACAAAGTCGGGTAATAAAAAGGTAGAATGTAAGATATGAAAAAGATTACGATGGACGTCCTTAAGGATGCCGCTAATAGGCTCTTGTTCAGTATGTCAGAAGAAGAATACGAAGCCTTATTTAAAGAATTCCAAACCATGACGGAGCTCATGGGAAAAATCGCGGAGAATGAAGAAGTTAATCAGGTCGAACCAATGACTTTCCCCTTCGACTGCGAAACCACGTATTTAAGAGAAGATATTCCGGGTGAGACCTTAACCCCGGAAGAAGCGCTTAAGAACGCGGGGTCAAAAGAAGACGATCAAATTAAACTCCCGAGGGTGGTGTTATGAGTTACTTAGATTTAACGTTAAAAGAAATCCACCAAGCGTTAGTGGATAAGAAGGTCACCCCGAGTGAACTGTTGGAAGAGGCCTTAAAGAGAGCGAAAGAGAATAAAGATAACGCTTTTGAATATATCTGTGAAAAAGAAGCGAGAGAATTCGTTAAGACCTTAGGACCGGTTGAAGAAGATAACATCCTCTTCGGTATTCCCTTCTTAGCGAAAGATAACTTCTCGACGGAAGGCATTGAAACCACCGCGAGTTCCGATATTTTAAAGGGCTATGTCCCGGTGTTTAATGCGACCGTCATCCAAAAATTAAAAGATAAGAAAGCGGTGATGATTGGGAAAACCTGCCTTGATGAACTTGCGATGGGGGGAACCGGAACTTCCGGTCACTTAGGAAAGACTTATAACCCCTATGACCCCACTCACCAAAGAATGATCGGGGGGTCGTCATCGGGGAGCGCTAGTTTAACGGCCAGCGGTGTCGCGCCTTTTGCTTTAGGTAGCGATACCGGTGATAGTGTTCGTAAACCCGCTTCCTTCGGGGGCTTAGTTGGCTTTAAACCGACCTGGGGAAGAATCTCTCGTTACGGCTTATTCCCTTTTGCGTGCTCTCTTGATCACGTCGGGTATTTCACCCGTTCGGTTGAAGATAGCGCGGTTCTTTTGAACGTTTTAGCGGGCCGGGACGTCAACGACAGCACCAGCAGTACGAGAGAAGTGGAAGATTACACTTCGTTCTTAAAGAAAAACCATCCCTATAAATTAGCGGTCCTGAAAGAAGTCATCGACGGGATTATTGATCCCTTCTTAAAAGAAAAATTCCTGAAGAGTGAAGAAGAGCTTAGGAAACGGGGTTACGTCGTTGAATACGTTAACTTCGGGGAAGAACTCTTAAAGTCCTTATACCCGACTTATATCGTTATCAGCTCCGCGGAAGCGACCAGTAACGACGCTAATCTCGATGGGATTAAGTTCGGGCCGTACCACCAAGGAAAGACTTACCAAGAAGTCATGTTTAAAGCCAGAACTGAAGGCTTTAGCACCTTAATTAAACGGAGATTCGTCCTTGGTTCCTACTGCCTTATGGCGGAAAACCAAGAAGAACTCTTCTTAAGAGCCCAGAGAAATAGAACCTTAATCGTGAGAAGAATCAATGAAATCCTGAAAGATTACGATTTCATTTATGTGCCGGCGGCCCCGAGTATCGCGCCGAAGTTCGATGAATCAAGCGATTATTTCTCCACTGAATACTTAGTGAACGATAACTTATTAGTCTTAGGTAACTTCTCCGGTTTACCATCTATCACTGTTCCTTTAGCGATGGAAAATGGTTTCCCCTTAGGGGTGAATTTAATGGGGAGAGCCTTTGAAGAAAAAGCCCTTTTTGAAGCCTCGGAAGTGGTGGAAGAAATAACCGGCCTTAAGGGCTTAAGCTACCTCAATAAAAAGGAGGGCAATTTATGAATTTAGAACCGGTTATCGGCTTAGAAATCCACGTCGAAATGAAGACGAAGTCGAAGATGTTTTCTTCTTCGCCCGTCACCTTTAACGCTCCGCATAATAGCAGCGTCACCCCATATGACTTAGCCTTCCCGGGCACCATGCCAGTCGTCAATAAACAAGCGATTATTAACGGCATCCGAATGAGCCATGCTTTACACATGGAAATCGATGATACCTTGTATTTTGACCGGAAGAACTATTTCTATAGTGATCTTCCTAAGGGTTTCCAAATCACCCAGCAAAGACGGCCGATTGGGAAGAATGGGTATGTGGAAATTAAAACGCCGGAAGGTATAAAAAAGATTGGTATCGAAAGGCTGCACTTAGAAGAAGATACCTGTAAACAGCTCCACTTCATCGATTACACCTTGCTCGACTATAACCGGGCCGGTGTCCCTCTCGCGGAAATCGTTTCTCGTCCCGAAATTAAGAATGGCTACGAAGCGATGAAGTACGTGGAAGCGATTAGGAATATCGCGATTTACACCGAAACTTCCGACGGGAAGATGGAAGAAGGGTCCTTAAGATGTGACGTTAATATCAGTCTTAAACCTTATGGAACGAGAGTCTTTGGAACGAAAGTGGAAATCAAGAACCTTAACTCCTTAAAGAATATCCAAGAAGCCATCGATTATGAAATCGTGAGGCAAAGTAAAGTTCTTTTATCTGGCGGAAAGGTTCAACAAGAAACCAGACGTTTTGATGAAAGCAAAGGCCAAACCATCCTCATGCGGGTCAAGACGGACGCGGTCGACTATAAGTATTTCTGTGAACCGAACATCACCCCGATTAAGTTAGGACAAGCCTTTATTGACGATGCTGTTAATAGTTGTCCAGAACTTTATGACGATAAGTTTAAGCGATATTTAACCCTCGGTTTAAATGAAAAAGATTGCGAAATCATTTTAAATAACCGGGATATGGCAAGATATTTCGAAAATGCAGTGGGTGAGATGAAGAACGCTAAAGGGTTAGCGAACCTCCTCATTACCGAAATCAACGCCTATCTCAATAAACAAGGAATCACCATCACGAGTCTCACCTTAAAACCGGAAACCTTAAGAGAAATTGTTTTAATGGGTGAGAAGGAAAGCTTGAGCCATAAACAGGTGACCGATATCTTAGACGAAGTCCTTAAGAGTGGGATCACCCCGAAAGAAGCGAAAGAGAAACTCCATATTGTGCCGCAGATTTCGGATAGCTCCGCTCTCTTACCCTTAGTCATTCAAGTTCTCGATAATAATCCCCAATCGATTATCGATTTTAAGAATGGGAAAGATCGGGCAATCGGTTTCTTAATTGGGCAAGTGATGAAGCTCAGTAAAGGCAAAGCCAATGCGGCGATGGTGAGCAAACTGATGAACGAAGAATTGAGGAAACGCTGATGGAAAAGAAGACGGATCTCGATATTGAAAAGCTCATTCAATGGTTGGAAGGTGTTAAGAATTTAGACTTACCGGAATATAAGGGTCTCCCCACCATTCCTTTATATATGGAACAGGTGACCAGCTACGTTAACGATGTCTTAACTCCTTTAACCCCGATGGGAAGTGAAAGTGGAAATCTCACTTCTTTCATGGTCAATAACTATGTTAAGGCGAAGATTATCCAAGAACCGAACGGCAAAAAGTATGACCGTGATCATATCGGCTATTTAATGGCGATCAATACCTTAAAGAACGTCTTATCGATGAATGAATTAGCGTTACTGGTAAAGATGGATAAAGAAGTCAGCACCGATAAATCCATCCTTTACCATTTCTTCCGTTTAATGGTCCAAAACGTCGGGAAGAATGTCGGGGATAAGACTTTAACCCATGTGGTAAACTTCTATAAACGGTACCAAAAAGATAAAGAAGCTGGGAATAAAGATGCTGAAAAAATGCTGAAAGATTCTTTAGGTTTAATCGCCTTTAGATTAGGCGTTAAAGCCAGCTTAGAAGAAAGAATCAGCGAAGCTATTTTAAGTACCTTAGGGGAAAAGATGGTCGGGGAAGACGTCTTAAGAGAAGTCAAGAACCCGGGCAAGAAAGAAACTAAACTATCCATCAAAAATAGCGAGATTGAAGCTGAAAGAGCGGCCAGAATCTTGGAAGTGGAAGAACCGAAAAAGAAGAGGGAAAAGAAATGAAAAAGATCTTAGTCACCGGCGGTCTCGGTTTTATCGGGAGCATCACCTGTAAACAACTCTTATTAAATGGTTACGATGTCGTCATCGTCGATAACTTAGTCAATAGCTGTAAAGACGTGAAAGACATCTTAGAAAAGTTAACGGGTAAACCCGTCACTTTCTATGAGACTGATATTCGTGACGAAGAAGAGATGGACAAAATCTTTAAAAAAGAAAAACCCTCTTCCGTCATCCATTTTGCCGGCCTTAAAGCGGTCGGGGAAAGCGTGGCTAAGCCCCTTCTTTATTACGATAACAACCTCAATGGCTCCATCGTTTTATTAAAAATGATGGAGAGATATAACGTTAATGAATTAATTTTCAGTAGCTCGGCGACCGTCTACGGGGTACCGGATAAACTCCCATTAATCGAAGAATCACCGGTTAAAGAAGCGACGAATCCCTACGGGGAAACCAAGGTGATGATTGAAAAAATCATCCGTGACTATGCCTTAATCCATGAAGATTTTAAAGCGATGCTTTTACGTTACTTTAACCCGATTGGAGCGGACGATAGTTACCTTCTCGGAGAAAAGCCAGTCGGGATTCCGAATAACCTTTTACCTTATATTTCACAAGTCGCGACCGGGAAACGGCCGTTCTTAAAAGTGTTCGGAAACGATTACCCAACGGAAGACGGGACCTGCATCCGTGACTATATCCATGTCGTTGATTTAGCTTTAGGTCATTTAGCGGCTTTAAAGAAGTTTGATGACGTTAAGGGTGTGAATATCTATAACCTAGGGACCGGAAAAGGCACTTCGGTTCTGGAACTCGTAAAAGCTTATGAAGAAGCTAATCATTTAAAGATTCCCTATGAAATTTATCCTCGTCGAGCGGGCGATGTAGTCAGTAACTATGCCTCTTGCGACAAAGCGCTAAAAGAACTCCATTGGAAAGCCGAACGGAGCATCTTAGATGCCTGCCGTTCTTCTTTTGAATTTGAAAAGAGGTTAAAAGATTATGAGTGAATTCATCATCCCTCTTCCCGATGGTTTAAGCCTGAAAGGGGAGAGTTACTTAGCGAAAGAAGAAAAAGCTTCTTTAGTCCTGATTACCGGAATGTGTGAACATGGTAAGCGTTATAAAGAACTCACGCTTTACCTTAATACTTATGGTTTTTCAGTCTATGTCGTCGATCACTTTGGGCAAGGGTTAAATGCTGAAAGCGTTGATGATTTACAAAAATGGCCGAAGGATGCTTTCGATATGGCTTGCTTAGCCCTTAAGATGAAAGGGGAAGAGCTAAAGAGTGTCACTAATAAACCCGTCTATTTATTCGGTCACTCGATGGGTTCCTTTGTTAGCCAAAGGACAGTCGCTCTTTATCCGAGTGTTTTTGATAAAGTCATCTTATGCGGGAGTAATGGCCCCGATACCTTTATTGCGACAGTTGGGAGCTTGGTTGCGAATCTCTTAACCACTAAGAAAAATTGGGATAAGAAATCCAAATTACTAACAGGTTTAGTCTTAGGGCGATATGTGGCTGCGATAAAGAACCGGAAACATGATAACGATTGGCTGAGTATCAATGAAGATAACGTCATCATCTATGATAATGACCCCTACTGCGGTGCCACCCCAACTCACGGGTTCTTTAAGGAATTCTTAAGAGGTCTAAAGAAGGTTTGGAAGAAAAAATATCTTAAAAACCTTTCAAAATCTCTCCAAGTTTTAATCATCGGTGGGGAATGCGACCCGGTCGGTCATAACGGAAAAGGACTGATTAAACTCGACAAAATGTACAAAAAGTATGGGGTAAACGATGTAACACTGGTTATTTACCCCAATTTACGTCACGAGATCCTCAACGAAAAAGAAAAGCAGGATGTTTATGAAGAAATCCTCCGCTTTTTACAAAAATAAATCGCAAAATCTCTGCAAAAATTATATATTTTTATCTGTTTTAAATATCCTCGCTAAAAACTGTAACGATTAACCCTTAAAAAGGGTTACAATTAATCAATCGATTTTTAGGAGAGGTTAGATGAGGCTTGTAGCTAAGGGTAAATTCCATTACGCTTATCTCTTCTCTTTCCTTTTGCTTCTCTCCTTGTTTGGGAGCCTAATCTATTGCTGCAGTAACGTCATTATATTTGATGCCACAGATCCCACTAGGGCCTTTACATGGCCAGAGTTTTATTACGCTTTTACGGTGGTGTTTTTAATTGAACTTGCCGTTTGGATATTAGGGAGAAAAGCCTTCAAGATAAAGATTCATCCTGGCTTCTTTATTCTCTTTTTAATCTTGCTTCTTTCAACGGCGATACTGCCGTGGTTATTTAGTGAATTTACCTTCAATGGGGTCGTTTATAAAATCGCTCTAGCGGATAAACTGCAGGGAACCTTTATGGCCCTGATCATCACCTTTGGTTTATATGAACTCTTTGTCTATGTGCCGAAGATGTTCTATAAAGCTTCGTTCTTTAGGCTTGTGGCTTGGGCAACAATCCTCATCTGCTCAATCGCGGTCATCTATTCTTTAGCGACTGAGATGGATTCTTATCTCGCTCTTTTAGATATGGTGAACGGGAAAGCTTATACTCCGATTCAATCTTATACGGGGAACTCGAATATATACGCTTTTATGCTGTGGTTTGGGATCGCAGCTTGTATGTTCTTAGAAGTTAAGAAACCGGCCTGGTATTTATGGCTTTTTGTCTTAGTCTTCCAAATCTCCGAATTCTTTGTTCTTTCGCGTGGAATGATTATCCTTTCCGTCTTATTCACCATCCTTTATTTCTTCTACCAAGTCTTCCACTGTTTTAAAGGCCATAAGTTCCGTTCGTTCTTGTTCTTACTTGTCGGGCTTGGGGTGATTGTCTTCTTTGCTTGTTTCAGCCTTTATAAAGATATCGAAGGGTTAAACGCGGTCTATGCTTTAATTAACCGAGCGTTCCAAGAAATTGGAAATAATCCCGGTGGAGCGTTCGACGCGCGGTTTAGCCTCTGGGGTGGGGCATTTGACGCGGTAAAGAGTTCACCTTTAACCTTGATGATGGGCTTAGGTTTAGCGACCTGGCAAAATGTTTTAGGGTTCGTGATGAACGGTAGCGTCACTGATGTTCCTCCCATGGATTCCACTTGGGTGGCTTCTTGGGCGAGAGGCGGTTTAGTTGACCTCGTTATTTCCATTATCCTCATCATCATTGTCTTTAGAACTATCGCGAGAGCCTTAAATGAAAAGCATCCCTTAGCCTTCCCGGCCTTACTGATGTTTATCATCTTCTTCATCCGTTCTTTCTTTGAAAACGAAACTCTCACTTATCCTTCCACCAGCTTTATCATCCTTCTTTGCTTCACTTATTTACCGCTTCAAGTGGAAAGACAAGAAAAACGGCGAGTTGAAGAAAGAATCTTAGAAGAAAAAGGCGTAGCCTCTTCCTTTGAGTTCGACTTAGCCCATCATAAGCGAAGTCGGATTCTTCCAAAGGTCAGTTTAGTGATGGTTCCTCTCTTTACATCCTTATTAGCCTTAATCCCCTTAATGAGCGGGTGGGCTAATCTCCCGATGATGTTAGGGCCTTACGCTTTAAGTTGTATGTTCGTGGTTGGCTTCTTAACCCCCATCCTCTTTAGCTTTGTCGTGGAAGCTTATTACCGGGGCTTTAAGTTCTTAACCTTCGTGATCGCTCTTTTAGTAGCGGCCTTTATGATCTTCGGCTTAGCTTCTCCCTTTATCTTCGACGTTGAAAGCTGGTCAATCATCATTACGGTGGAAATCTTTGTTTTAATCAGTATCAACGCGTTACTGATGAGGTTAAGCAGTACTTTAAAAACATCTTTCTTATATCTTTTAAGACATGTCGTTCCTAACTTCTTAATCGTGATGGGCTGGTTCATCGTCTATCACTATTACCCGGTCTATAATATTTTCGCGGTCCTCGCTATCGTCTTCAGTGTTATCTTCTTGAACATCATCTTGCATTTCTTCTTCACGAAGTTCGATGGAACATCGATGACCTGGAACGTCTTAGAAGAACGTTTCTACATGATGATGGTGAAGTGGGATAGCAAGATCGAACTCCGTTACTTGACGCGGGTGAAGAACATTAAACATGCTTAGCTTTTCTAATCTTCAATACAAGGTGAATAGTGAAGATAACATCCATCACTATTCCGGCTATTTTAAAAACGGGATTAACCACTTAGAAAGTGAAGATCCTACTTTAGATGTGCTTAACCTCACCTCCATCAATATTTTTAAAGGAAAGATCATCACTGATGATTTAACTTTAGACTTTTCGTCGCTCGATAAAGTATCGACCTATATCTTAAAGATTGAAGGGGAGAAATTAGGAAGCTTTACCGCGTTTTTCTTGCACCCTTTAGATAAAGAAACCTTAGAGAACTTTACTTCTAACCTTAAGAAATTAAAAGAAGTAACCATCAATGATGAAAGAGAGAAAGAAGATAAGTTGATTCTCTTAAAAGAAGAACTCTTAAAAGTGAAACCTAGTTACCTCTTCATCGATTTAAATGACAAAGAAAATAAGGGTAATGAATTCTTGTTCTTTAAGTATTTCCAAGACTTTATCTGCCCAGTCTTTTTAAAGGAAGTTAAAGTTACGAGGAAAGTTAAAAAGACAAAGATCGTTATTAAGAAACACCAAGTCGTTAAGACTGTCTTTAAAGATAATAGCTTTAACTTAAGTTTCTTAGGGTTCTTCTGTTTACTCTTAAGTTTCTTATTACCTCTTTCCTTTTATTTCTTCTTAACGAACCAAGTTTTAGCCAGTGTCATTGCAATTCTCACCCCCATTCTCGCCGTCTTTATGATCATCTACGTTAATTACACTCTCTATAAAGAAATGGTGACAAAGTTTAAGAGTAAGACGGATAAATTATCCGCGATATCACTCATATCATTATTCACGATAATCATCGAAGCCGTTGGCTTCTTAGTCTTTATTCTTTTAGGGAAATTTAATATCTTGATTTCTGGTCAAGACGTTTCGTATATTTCTTACTTAGTGGGTTTAATCGGAATCCTTCTTTCCGGTTTAGTCCCTTTCTTTACTTATCTTTGGGAGAAAATCGATGCCTAGAAAATATAAGATTATGACCATCATGGGGACGCGTCCTGAAATCATCAGACTTAGCGAAACCATCAAGGCCATCGATAAGAAGTTTGATCAAATAATTGTTCATACCGGTCAAAACTATGACTATGAACTCAATGAGATTTTCTTTAAGGATTTATCTTTAAGAAAACCCGATTATTTCTTAAATGTGGTGGGAAATAATCTTGGAGAAACGATGGGGAACATCATCAGTAAAAGTTACTCATTGATGAACGAAGTTAAACCTGATGCGGTATTAGTCCTTGGGGATACGAATAGTTGTTTAAGCGTGATATCTGCAAAAAGGCATAAGATTCCTATCTTTCACATGGAAGCGGGTAACCGGTGCTGGGATCAGAATGTGCCAGAGATGACGAATAGGAAAATTGTGGATCACACGAGTGACATCAATATGCCGTATAGCCATATGGCCTGCTTTAACCTTATTCATGAAGGTTTATCCTTAGATACCTTGTTTATCACTGGCAGTCCCATTAAAGAAGTGCTTTTAGCCCATCAAAAAGAAATCGATAATTCTAAGGTTCTTGATGAACTCCATTTAGAACCTCATAAGTACATTGTCATGAGTATCCACAGGGAAGAGAACGTTGATAACCTGGATAACCTTTTAGAAGTCTTTACTTCTCTAAATTATGTCGCCGATTACTATAAGTTACCTGTCATCTTCTCTTGTCACCCAAGAAGTAAGAAGAGATTAGAAGATGCGAAATTTAAGTTCTCACCCTATATCAAGATTCATAAACCCTTTGGGTTCTTGGATTATGGGAAGCTCGAGAAAGAAGCCTTCTTAATCCTCTCCGATAGTGGGACCATCACCGAAGAAAGTAGCATCTTAAATGTCCCATCTGTGTTAGTAAGAACATCGACCGAACGGCAAGAAGGGGTAGTCAACCACGTCATCACCATCAGTGGACGGAGTAAAAATGGTATCATGGATAGTTGTAAGAGGGCCTTCTTCTTACATCAGGATAAACATCCAAAAGTACCCGAATATGAGGTGACGGATGTGAGCCAAAAGGTCTGCGAAATAATTGAAAAATATATACCGATAGTCAATAAGAAAGTGTGGCTTAAGAAGGAGTAGCAACAATGAACGAAAAAATCTTCGATGGAAAAATCTTATTAGTGACCGGGGGAACAGGGAGTTTTGGTCATGCAGTAGTGGATCGGTTTTTAAAAACCGGGATTAAAGAGATTAGGATAGTAAGCCGCGATGAAAAGAAACAGGACGATATGCGGAAAGAATATCGGTCCGATAAATTAAAGTTCTATATCGGGGACGTCAGGGACTATAACTCGATTAGAGGCGCTTTTAGAGGGGTTGATTATGTTTTCAGTGCGGCAGCCTTAAAACAAGTTCCATCCTGTGAGTTTTATCCTTTAGAAGCCGTTAAGACCAATATCTTAGGAAGCGATAACGTCATCACCGCTTGTTTAGAAAATCATGTTAAGAAAGCGGTGTTCCTTTCGACGGATAAAGCGGCATATCCGGTGAACGCGATGGGGATGAGTAAAGCTTTGATGGAAAAGAACGTCATTGCGAGAAGCCGACAGCTCTTAGAAGGGGATACGGTTCTCTGTTTAACCAGGTACGGCAATGTTATGGCTTCTAGAGGAAGCGTTATTCCGCTCTTCTTAGAACAGATTAAAGAAAATAGACCGATTACCATCACTAATCCCAAGATGACAAGATTTATGATGACCTTAGATGATGCGGTGGATTTAGTTCTCTATGCGTTCCAACATGCATCGCAGGGTGATTTATTTGTGCAAAAAGCACCGGCCGCCACTATTGAAACTTTAGCGGAAGCCGTTCTCGATTTAACGAAAGCGAAAGTCGGGGTGGAATATATTGGAACCCGGCACGGAGAGAAACTCTTTGAAACCTTAGTGACGGAAGAAGAAATGGGCCGCGCTATCGATGAAGGCGGGTTCTATAGAATAACCGCTGATAATAGAGACTTAAACTACGATAAGTATGTGGAAAAAGGGAACGCTAACTTACCGGAATTCACATCCTATACATCTCACAATACCGAAAGATTAGATGTGGAAGGGATGAAGAAGCTCCTTTTAAAACTCGATTTATTTAAATAACTAATCAAAGATGAAAATCCTCATTGTTACCCCCCGTTTTTATCCTGAGCCGTTCGCGATCAATAATGTCGCGTTCTCCCTCTTTAATATGGGTCACGAGGTAACAGTGTTAACCGGTAGAGCGAACTACGGGGACTATTCGTTCTACCATGATTATCCCTTTAAAAAAGAAGAAACCATCAATGGGGTTAAAGTGATAAGGTACAAAGAAAGAATCCGGAAGAAAGGGATTGTTTCTTTAGTTTTAAACTATATTTCTACTTGGAGACAAAGCAGGAAAGCTTTTAAACACTTACCCACTGATTATGACCTGGTTATATCACACGTCATATCTCCAATCTTTATCTTGAGCGGGGTTAATAAGTTCTGTAAAAAGCATAAGATATTTCATCTCCATTTCGCAGTTGATCTTTTCCCGGAAAGTTTTGTCATTAGTGGTTACTTTAAGAAGAATTCTTTCTTCTATAAGTTACTGAAAAAGATTTCTATTTCTTATTATCAAAAGACGGATGTTATTACTTTTTCTTCCCCCCTAGGGAAAGAATACTTTAATGACTACTTAGGTTTAGATAAACCGGTGTATACGGTCTATCAACCCACTCTGATCTCGAGACCAGAATTAAGTGAGATTAAGAAACAATATAGGTCTAATGGTAAGACTAATCTCTTATATTGCGGTTCTATCCATCCCCATAACTGTTTAGATAAGTTACTTTTAGCTTTAAGCGACTATAAAGATGATTTCACCTTAACCATCGTCGGTGGGGGTTTAAACGATAAACTAAAGAACATCATCAAAGAGAAGAAATTAGAAGGCATTGTGAAGGTGGTGGGACGGGTTACTGCGAATGATACGAGACCGTTTTATAAGGATGCAGATGTTATTCTTAACCTCTTAGAAGCGAATGACAGCACGAAGTACTATATCCCTCAAAAAGTGATCGAAAGTTTAATGTATGGTCGTCCCATCCTCGCCTTAATGTCTGGAGCGGGTTCTACTCTCTTAAAAGAAGCTGGGCATAACATTATCTTTAATGATTCATCTATCCCATCTTTTAAAGAAGCTCTACTTAAAGTTCGAGATTTAAAAAACGAAAAATTAGAAAAAATAGGCGAAGAAAATAGGGGATATTACGATAATCATCCACAGTTTAAGAGTGAAGAAACCGCTAAGATATTGTTAGATATTTATGAAAAAGAGAAAGGAGTTAAGGTATGAAAGTTTTGATTTTAGGTTCAACAGGTTTTATAGGGAAAAACCTAACCTATTGGCTCAAAGAACGTCATTATGATGTTTTGACTTATAACAAAGAAAATAAGATTGAAGAACTCCCTGCTCTTTTAAAACAAGCCGATATTATTTTTAACTTTGTTGGAGTCATGAGACCCACTGATAGTGGTGAATTTCAAAAGGTTAACTTTGATTTTACTGAGCACCTCCTTACCCTCTTAAAAGACTTATCTAAGAAGCCGCCTTTAGTTTTTACTTCCAGCATTCAAGCTGGGAATGGAACCCTTTATGGGGATACGAAAAAAGAAGCTGAGGATGCTATTTTTAAATTTTCTAAGGAATATGATTACCCGGTTTATGTTTATCGTTTATCTAACTGTTTTGGTAAATGGTGCAGGCCATATTATAACTCGGTGATTGCGACCTGGTGCTATAACATTAGCCGCAATATCCCTTGCACGATAAACAAGGATAATCCAACGCTAAAACTCTTATATATTGATGACATCATGAATGAGTTTATGAAGGTTATTCAAAATGATGTAAAACCATCTGATAGTATCCTCTCAATTTCACCTACTTATGATGTTTCTTTGAATGATGTTTATGAGATTATTAATAGTTTTAAAGCTGACAGAGAATCTCTATTTTCGCCCATCAATAACAGTCCATTGAAGGCGAAACTTTACGCGACTTATTTAAGTTATTTACCTGAAGATGATTTTGGGTATTATTTATCCTCAAAGATTAATGATAAAGGAAGTTTTACAGAATTTATAAAGTCCTTTGAAGACGGACAAATTTCTATAGTTACTTGTCATCCAAAAATGACGAGAGGGGATCATTATCACCACACAAAAAATGAGAAGTTCTTAGTGGTAAAAGGGGAATGTGAAATCAGTTTTAGAAATATTGATGAAGATAAGATTGTTACTTATAAAGTTGATGGCAATCATTTAAGAGTCATCGATATTCCAGTTGGTTATGCCCATGCGATAAAGAATGTGGGGAAGGATGATGCAATTATTGTGATTTGGGCGAGTGAAGTGTTTGATCCTGATAGACCTGATACCTACGCTATAGAGGTAGAACATGAATAAGGAGCCTTTAGTTACCATCATCACCCCTCTTTATAATTACGGTAAGTTTTTAGGTGATGCTGTTAATAGTGTTCTCAGGCAAACTTATAAAAACTGGGAAATGATCATTGTTGATGATTGTTCTACTGATGATTCCTTTGATATTGCTAAACAATATGCCAAAAAAGATCCACGGATTAAAGCTGTCCAATTGGAAAAGAATGGCGGTACAGCGGGAGCAAGGAATAGGGGCTTAGATTTAGCTAGAGGTGAATATATTGCCTTCCTTGATTCTGACGATCAATATGATAGTAATTATTTAGAAGAACAACTTAAGTGTATTCAAGACAACAATGCTAAAGTAGTTGTGGCAAGTTATCGAAGAAAAGCTCCTAACTCAACCACTGATTTTATTGTTCCTAAGGACATTACTTTCGATATGTTGCCTAAGGGAAATCCTATGGCACCCCTCGGCACTTTCTATAAGTTTGAACCTTATAAATCATTAAGGTTTTTAACTGATATGACGAAATGCGAGGATTTAGTCTTCTTCTTAGAGCTATTAAAAAATGGAACCCACGCGGTTGGAAATCAGAAAGTTTTAGGTACTCTAAGAATTCATGAAAATAGTAAAAGTCGAAAAAAGTATCAGCTCATTAAATGGCAACTCAAAGCCTATAAAAAAGTGGGGATTCCATTCTTTAAAAGATGGTATTGTTTAGCCTGCTGGGCAATTAATGGAGTTAAAAAATATAAGAACGTTAAATAGCCTAATTCTCGTTAAAAATATCTCTGGTAAATACTTTTGACTGATAAGGTTTTAATAAATTATTCATTCTATTAGCGACGATAATATCTGAAGTTTTAATAAATTCATCAAAATTATTTATCAATGTCGCATCTTTAATTGTTAAAGAATTAAGATTTGGCTCGTAGATATTTAATTTATAACCGGCCTTGATTAATTTCTTAATAATATCGAGGATTGAAGAATCTCTAAAATTATTAGAATCTTTCTTCATTGTTAAGCGATATATGCCGATGGCTACATCTTTATTATCTTTCTTTAGTGATTTACATTTTTTAATAATCTCTGAAGTAATGAAGTCTTTTCTTGTCTTATTTGCCTCAACTATCGCGCTTATCAAATTTTCCGGGACATTCCTAAAATTGGCTTTAAGTTGTTTAGTATCTTTTGGTAAGCAATAACCACCATAACCGAAGGAGGGATTGTTGTAGTGGGCGCCAATTCTTGGATCTAGGCAAACCCCATCAATGATATCTTTGGCGTTCAAGCCTTTGCTTTCAGCATAGGTATCCAGTTCATTAAAATAAGCAACTCTTAAAGCGAGATAGGTATTAGCGAACAATTTAACCGCCTCAGCTTCAGTTGCATCCATCTCTAAAACCTGAACATCAGGTTTTAAACAAGCGTCCTTTAAGAGATTAGCAAAAACTCTTCCTTGTTCCTTTAAACTTTCATCAGTTTTAGATGAACCAATGATGATTCTGGATGGGTAAAGATTGTCATAAAGAGCTTTGGATTCTCTTAAGAATTCTGGGGAGAAAATAATCTTTAAAGAAGGAAATTGTTTTTTAAGTTGTTCAGTATAGCCAACCGGAATAGTCGATTTAATCACGTATGTAGCGTGATTATTGATGGTCGATGCTAACTCAATAACTTCTTCAACATGGGAGGTATCAAAGAAGTTCTTCTCACTATCATAATTAGTAGGAGTAGCAATGATAATAAAATCGGCATCTTTATAAGCAACATTTGGAACGGTTGTTGCCGTTAAATTTAAATCTTTTGTTTTTAAGTATTCTTCAATTTCTTTATCTTGGATAGGTGATATCTTGTTATTAATTTGATCAACTTTTTCTTTAATAACATCGATAGCAAAGACTTCATTTTGTTGTGATAACAAAACAGCCAAACTTAGTCCAACATATCCAACGCCAGCAACTGCGATTTTCATAAGATTATTCCATCACTTTTCCTGTTAATGATTTTATCTTTCTTTCAAACTTTTTCAAAAAGCCTAAGGTTTTATCTCGTTCATATTTGTTGAGGCCAAAGATCGATAAACTTATTGCGTAAACTGCACTTATAGCGACGACTTTGATGATGAAATATAACCAAGACACCTGCGGTAAGAACTTATAGATAATTAATCCAAATACAATCGTAATTGCTCCGGGAATAATGAATGAGGCGTAAGTTTTTAAATGATATTCACCAATTCTGAAGGCGATAAATATATGACCAAAGATGTTAAGCATAATGATTCTTACAACTGTTCCGATAGCGATAGCCACGCAGCATCCAAACGCTCCCCAATAGTAGGAAAGTAAGAACGCTAAGGCGATAGCAACGATAGAACCAGCCAAATTAGCAAGAGCCTGGTATTTGATATAGCCACTAGTATTTAAAGCTGTTTCTAGAACTTGTAACGGATATAAGAATATCGCAGTGGAACAAATGGCTAAAATACAGAAATAAATTGTTTCGTGGTTAGCTTTTAAATCTCCAACTAACCATAATTGTAAGAACTCATTACCGCATAATAATAAGCCTGCGCAGACGATAAAAAGAATGATTGTTTGAATATGAGCAACTTTAAGGTTAAAGGCACCAAAATTCTTTTTATTCTCTTCTGTTAATTGACCGCCGGCGTAAAGTCTTCTTGAGACTTCAGGATAGAAGATAGTGCCAAAGCTAGTTGAAAAATAGGAAACATAAGTTTCAATTTGATAGGCGATTGAATAAATTGCTATTTGAGCACTTCCCTCGCCTTCTGGGGAAGTAACTCCGAGAATAGTTGTCATGAATGAAAGCATCAAGGTTCTGGCATAAGTGGAAATGGAGGTCCAAATCGAATAAGCTAAAACATCTTTTAAAATAGTTTTGAAAGTTTGTTTGTCGACTTTAATAAAAGGAGATAGAGGAATTGTTTTTATTGAGAAAATGATTTTTAGCAAGACCGCTGTAATCGAGTGTAGCAGGAAACAGGCAGTCATAAAATATAGGCCAAGATTAAAAACAATACAGATGACAGTAGCTACAATGAAAATGATTTTTGAAATGATATCTGCAAGACGAGTTAGATAGGCTTTGTCGTAGGCTACAAGAACACCGCCGATAACATTAAAGGGGAAGCAGAAGACAGAGCTAACCGCAATCATTATATAAACAATGTGGAATTGACTGAGTTCAAAATCAGTGAATGATCTATAAATAAATTGTAGGCAGAAATAGAAAATAACAAAGAGAATAGCGATAACGCCGGTGATGATGAAAAAGCATCGCCAAATAACACTAATTAATGAATCAATATCTTTTTGTGTTTTAAGAACCCGATATCTTGAAATAAATCTTGTGGCGGCATTGCTAAGACCTAAATCAATAAGGAACATAGACACCAAGGATGAAGCCGCCGAATAGATTCCGTATCCTGATTGGCCTAATGAGCCGGTGATTAAAGGAAGCAGAATAATTCCTGAAACAACGTTTAAAGCAATTAAAATATAACCGAGAATTACGGCGATTTTTAGGTTTTTTCTATTAGTTCCGCTAGTATCTAAGTTGAAGTTGTTTCTCAATTTCATCATGGCTATTTTACTAGCAATTTATCAAATCACCTATATGAAATAGAGGTATTTAAACATGTTGTTTACATTATCAAAGATTTATAATCAAAAAAGGAGAATAATATGAACAACACACTTGAAATAGTTAATTTAGGAACACGTCCGCATGTTGGACAAACAATTTACGGATTGTTATCAATTGCCAAAACATTAAAGTTTGATGTAGTTGTTAATAATAATCCTATATTTCAAAATTTTGATTCTTTAGTCGTTGTAAATTTTCCAGGGATTGGTTTGGTTGGCTTTGACGTGGCAGATGGTTATAACTTTGATTTTTCTGAATATGATTTAGCAATCGAACCGCTTGTTGCAGTCTTCAAGCGAAGTTATTCTCAGGCACAAAATAGCATGTTGAAAAATGGAAATAAAATTATGCCATATGGTTTCAATTATCAAATTGATCCTCCGATTAAATATCGCCGTGCATGGGTCAAAAACAAAATTTGGATTAAAAATATCATTAAAGCATTGATTGGTTACGAAAAATTTACGCATAAACCAGAAGAGTTTGTTGCAAATAACAAATCTGAAAAGAAAGATAACGGGCCTAGAATTGTGTATTTTACTAGATTATGGGATCCTAGCGAGGAGTGGGCAGGCAAACCTCTTAGCAAAGAGTTAATAGACGAAAGAAATTGCATAAATAAATTACGTATGGATACAGTAATTGCTCTTAGGGAAAGGTTTGGTTCTCTATTTGCTGGCGGAATTGAAAGAAGAAGATATTCAGAAAAATTATGCCCAGAACTAATTGTTGATAAAAGATATACAGCTAAAAGCCATTATCTTAAATTAATGCACTCTTGCGATGTTTGCATAGCCACGACAGGTCTTCACGAATCAATTGGTTGGAAGACAGGCGAATATGTAGCGGCCGGGAAAGCTGTCGTTAGTGAAAAACTTCACTATGAAGTTCCAAATTGGAAAGAAGGCACCCATTATTTTACTTTTGCAACCGTAGAGGAATGCGTTCAGAAGGTTGAAATGCTTTTAAACAATGCCGAGCTTTTAATAAATATGCAGAAAGCAAATAGGCTTTATTACATTACGAACCTGGAACCTGTGAGCCTCATAAAAAACTGTCTTATGAAGCTTTGCTGAGAAATTATATTTGCTTAAATGCACTTGTCTTTTTCTTAAGCCTTAATAACATTCATTGTTTCGAACTCTTTACGAAGGCCATTTTTATTTTTATGTTCAAAAAACATTGTTGCTGTAAACGACTTCCAATAATACTTTATTAAGACATATTTCTGAATCAGATTTTCTGCTTTTTAAGCAGAAAAAGTGCATTAATTAAAATTGAAAAAAAGTCCAATTTGTTGAAAAATATAAATCATGGAAAAATCCAGGAGAGCATCCATATTTGCGGAGAGCATTATTGTTATTATTCCTTTATTGCTGGTTGCTTTGGGTTCTTTGTCTTTTAGCAAATGTTTTTATTCGTCTTTTGATGCGAATCAATCATCTATTTTAAATGTTCTACAAAGCGAAGCTGAACCTAATGAATATTTTGCTACCAATATTTATTTTGGTAAGGATAACTCAGACCAAGTTTCTAGTTACTTTGGCGCTACCTATACTATGAATTTTGCAGAGGGCCAAGCTGGTCAGAGATTTCCTGTTTTGGTTAATGACATTGAACATGAAGTGAAAAAATTTGATGTCAGCGTTAATGATGTGAATATTGCTAAAACAGCTGTTGGAAATGGTGTCTTCTATTCTTCACAAGAAAATCCTGTCCGTTTAGAAACAGTTATGATGAACCTCTACAAGTATCGGGGTCGAAGCGAAGAATTGTCTTTCGATAGAGACAAATGCGATGGCTTTATCTTTATTCCTGATTTTTGGGCGGATGAAATCATTAAGATTAATGGGCTTTCTTCCTATGACGATTTATTCACTGACGATGAAAATAACTTTGTCACCCTATCTTTTGGTGACGACGTTACCATGACATATAAGATAGCAAACGTATTTCACGTAAATGGTTTTAAAGAAGAATATTGCGTGGATCGTGAACTTACTTATGACGATAACAATTATGGGCAAATTATGAATTCCTATTTAGGGAGTTTTTGCTTCATCTCTAATTTCAATACTGTCTTATCGGAGAACAATAACTTTGGCGCTTCTCTTTATTCAATCAATATCTCTAAAAAACTTGTTGCGAGAGATTATTTCACAACCATCACAAATCACTTCAAAGATTCGAATCCTGAATATGAAATTCAACTGTTCAGTCTTAATGAAGAAAAAGTTCCTGAACTCATGCCTATCACAAATTCAATTAAGGATTTATATTTCTCGGCTAATACTTATAGCACAGATTATTTGTTTTTAGCCCTCGGCGTCATTTCTATCATTGCCAGTCTCATCATCAAGTTTTTAACTGATCAAAAATCTTTAGCCGATGTCAAACTCTCTAACTTAATTTCGATTGGCGCCATTCTAGTTATTCTTTTGATCAGTCAATTGGTTAATGTGTTTGCAAATACATTTCAAGGGTGGTTGATATTTAGCCCATTCTTCAATGCTGCGTTAGTTATTTCCCTTATTGTATTTGTCATCAGCTTTATTGTTGAATATATGAGGGTTAAGCAACGATGATTACTAAGTTAAAGCTGTGGCGAGCAACCCTTCAGAACAATGAATATGTTAAAAAGATTTTATCTTTGATCACCAACCTCTTTTTCTTCCTCACAATCACGTTCTTCTTGGGCTTTGATGCCATCTATCCATTAAATGTTATTGGACGGCTTTTCTTTGTAGGTTTCGTTGGCTTTTCTTGCTTATACTTTCTTGTTTTTATGAATAAACCAAAAGAGATTAAGTTTCTTGCTTTTGGTGTTGTGGCATTGATATTGCTGATTCTTTTGTCGACAGTTATTAATAAATTCCCTAGTTCTCCGTTCACGCCGGTTTTTAATTTAATCCTATGCTTATTTGTTTTTTGGTGGGGTAGTGAAAACAAGCAAGATACGAATATCTTTTATTTATTATTTTTAATAGCAACTTGGATCTTTCTTCTAGCTTTGCTAGTGATAGATTATAAAATTATTTTTTCGTTCAATTTTTCTTCTCGTTCTTTTGCGACTTTCTTTGGCAATTCCAATGATGTAGCAAGAAAAATAATGTTTTCCTTAATTCTTAATATTGGTTTCTTCTTTAAAGCTAAACCGCGGGCAATTAAAGCGTTAAGTATTATTGTTTCGCTGCTTTTTACTTATCTGTTAATTTTGACCGGATCTTTTTCAAACACCATTTTGGTCACATTAATTTGGATTATAGTGATTTACCTGTTATTCCCACAAAAATACAGATGGCTTTATTTCCTTCTTTTATTTTTAGGTTTATGCGGAATCATTGTTCTGCTTAATCTTCTAGCATTTGAGTATTTTAAGCATCGAATCGAAAATTTAATAAACACTTTTATAAATGGTGGCAGCGGAGGATCAACTTATAACAGATTCCTCGGTGCATATTACGGATTACAATTATTCCTTGAAAGACCACTATTTGGTTTTGGACCCAGCGGTGTTTTCAATAACTATGCAATTATGTCACACAACAACATGGTTGAGCTATTAGCGGATTATGGTATTTGTTCTTTCGTTTTGTTTGAATTACTGCTTATTGTTCCATTTTTAAATATAAGAAGAATAAAAAAGTGTGACTTCCTTTTCATTTTGTTAGTTCTGTTTTATCTATTTTTTAATCAATTTTTCTTAGTGGAATTTGATGAAAAAATGGACATGATGATTCTAGGGTTTATCTATGTGATTTTTGAAAATGATGTTTATGAGATGGGGGTTAGTTTAGCTTTGCCAAAGGCAAAAATTAAATTAGAGAAAGAGGTAATAAAAATATAGTATGCGTATTGTCGAAATCATTCCAAAATTATTTCCCTGTGGTGGAGCTGAAACATTTTTAACGACTCTATCAGTTTCAATCAAAAAACAATTTAATGATGATATCCATGTTATCTGCCTTTATGAGGGGAATAATGATAATTTCTTGGCGAAAGAATTATTAGATAATGGGATCACAATTCATTATCTAAATAAGCATACTGGTGTTGATTTTAAGTGTGCTAAGTCACTCAGGAAGTTATTAAAAGAAATTAAACCAGATGCTATTCATCTTCACTTAGAAGTTTTAATTACAGCAATGATTGGGAAAATTCAAAGAATTGCTCCGGTTTTCTATACCTTTCATAGCACAGCCAGCAGTGCTCATTATGGCAGGAAAAATAGTTTTAGAAATATTGCCTACCGTTGGTATTTTAGAAAACGGAATGTTCACTGCGTGAGTATTTCCAAACTTGTTGATAACTCAATAAAAAAATTCTTTAAAGTTAAAAATGCCTCGATAATTTTAAATGGTGTAAACCTTTATAAGTTCAGCTATAAAAATAATTTAAATGACCGAAAGATTACTTTCCTTTTTGCAGGTCGTTTCGTGGAGCTCAAGAACACCCTATGTATTATTAAAGCGTACTTTTTCACTAAGCATCATTTTCCAGACTGTAATTTAACGATGTTAGGGACTGGTCCAGATATGGAAAAATGCAAAAAATTTATCGATGATAACAATGTGCCAGATGTGAACTTAGTTGGGTTTTCTGATAAAGCTAATGAATATATTAGTAATTCTCAATGCTTGGTTTTAGCTTCTTCTTATGAAGGAAATCCCATTGTTATAAATGAAGCCATTGCCAGCGGTACGTATGTCATTTCCTCCAATGTTGGAGGCGTCCCTGAGTTATTAAATGAAACCTGTGGAACAATGTTTGAATATGATGACATTAACTTATTAACTAATTTATCCAAAAAGATGAAGGAATTTTTGACCAATAAAGAAGCAATCTTTAAAAAGATTTCTGAAAATATTGAGGCAAATAGAAATCGAGTTTCGATTGATGATAAGGCTAAATGTTATCGGCTAGAATTCGTTAAGAAGGGTAATGTTCATGAATAATTTATCTGTTCTTATTTTCGGTTGTGATAAACATATTGAAGTTGCTCAAAGAAGTTATCTTTTGATAAGAAAGTTAAACCCTTTTCTTTTAGATTACATTACCTTTGTAACCGATAAATCCATTACTTTAAAAAAAGATTTTTTTCCTCATGTTTTGGTCGTTGAAAGTTCAAACTTTTCAGAAAGAATTTTAAAGGCTTTAGAGACGGTCAAAACCCCCTATGTAATGCATTTGCTGGATGATGATTTTATATTAGAGAAGCTCAATGAGATGAATATTGATCATTTAGTTGAATTTCTTGGTAGTAATAAAATTCATTACTGTAAATTATTAGGTAACCCTAAGGGAAGAAAGATTTATAAACCACGTTTTAAAACTCAAGCTGGCAGTGTACGCAGAATTAAGCAAAAGCTTATGTACGCTGTATCTTTACAACCATCTATGTGGAAAACGGATATGTTAAAGAAGGTTTCAAAACTCGGAGCAGCAAAAGGACCAACGGCATGGGATGCGGAAATTTGTTGTTATAAAGTTCAGTTAGAATTGTCTGACAATCTTTTAGTTTTTGATAAAAACTACATTCATTCCTATAATGCCGTTTTGAAAGGGAAATTATTTCCAAAGACGAATAAGATTTTGGAAAAAGAAGGAATTCCTCCTCTTGAAATGCCGACCCTAAGCAAAACAGAAACCTTGATTTTTAAACTCCGAACCAATGTTATTTCCAAACTTCCTTTTAGAAATTTCTGGAAGAAAATTGGTCATTTATTTGGGAAAAAATTCTATAGTGATGAGGTTGATAATTTATGAAGAAAAAATATAAAGTTTTGGTCGTCGGAGCTGCAAATCTTAAAAGCAAAACTACCCCAGCAGGCGGTCAAGAAATCAAAGTTCTAGCTTTTTATAAGCATTTTATTGAAAAGTATGGCAAAGATAATGTTGCTATAGTCGATACTATCGGTTGGAAGAAGCACATTATAAAAAGCGTTTTCTCTCTCTTTAAATATGCGAGAAAAGCCGAAAACATTGTCATGCTTCCAGGCAGCAAAGCAATAAAGATTGTTCCTAGATTAGCTTTATTATTTAAAAAGAAAAAAACCAAGACAATCATCTTAGCCATCGGCGGTTGTCTAGGAGAGGAAGCCAAAAAGAGTAAACGTCTAGAAAAAACATTAAAGAAAATTGATTTCATCGGGGTTGAGATGAATTATATGAAAGATCAGTTGATACAACTTGGTTTTAACAATGTTGATGTCGTGCGAAACGTTAGACAATTTAAAGTAGTTCTGCCTACTGAAATTCATAAACCAAACGATCCTATAAAGGTTTGTACTTTCTCAAGAATTAATTCTGTGAAGGGTATCATTGAAGCAATTGATGCAGTAATTTTAGCTAATACTAAGCTAGGGAAAGCTAAATACGAATTAACTCTTTATGGAGCGGTTGAAGAGCCTTTCAAGGAAGAATTTTATAATAAATTAAAAACATGTCCTTCTTGCGTTAAATATGGCGGAGTCATCGACACATTCCATTCCCAGGAAGTTCTTATTAACTATGACATCCTTTTATTTTTAACAAGGTTTGAGGGAGAAGGTTTCCCCGGAACTATTTTAGATGCCTATTTTTCAGGGTTGATGGTTATTGGATCAACGCATCGGTCGTTAAAAGAACTCGTTAAAGAAAACGTTAATGGCTATTTGATCGAAAACGGAAACTCTAATATAACAGCAGAATTACTTGTGCAACTGGCTGATAGGCCTGAAAAAATTTATCAGCTTAAACTTCGAAATTTTGAAGAATCGAGAGAATATTCCGAAGATAAAATTTTCAGTGAAGCAGACGAAAAACTAATTTAATAGAGGATTAAAATTATGAGCGGAGTTTCCCCCCTCTATAACACTAGCTATTCCAGCTTATAAAACACCAAGCACGTTGCTTCGGCGATGTTTAGATTGTGCGGTAAAACAAACATGTAAAAATTTAGAAATTCTGGTATCTGATCAAAGTCCTGATGATGAAGTTAAGAAAGTAGTTGAGGAATATCAAGCAGTTGATAAACGTGTGAAATACGTAAAAATTTCACCTGAACATGGTGTTTACGGGAACCGAGAATACATCATCTCTAATCTTAAGAATGACTATTTAATTTTTATCGACAGCGATGATAGCTTTGACTTAGATCCTGTTGAACTTTTATATAAATCTGTAGCAGCTTTCCCTAACCGAATATGTTCCGCTTATTGCGATATTATTTGGCTGAAACCCGACCAAATAATTCCGGAAAGAAAACAAAATAAAATCAAAGAAGAAAGCTTTGAAAATCCTTTAAGCCATTTAATCAATAATGGCCCCGATTCCATCTGCGGAAAAATATTACCTAAAAAGGCTTTAGAGGGTATTAAAGTACTTGAGACGGACGGAATGGAAGATGTTCAAATTAATCTTAAACTAGCACCAAAATTAGATAGAATCTTTAAAGTCGAAGGATCGAGATATTTTTATTGGATGAACGCGGGCTCTATCACTCATCTAAATAATTTTCCCTTACTTCAAAGCTATCGTTCATATCTCTTTATGGAGAGAATCTGTAAAGAAAATAAGGTAGAAGTTCCTTTGAAAGTGGTGGCAAATATATTGTTATCAAAGGCAAAGTTACAAGCGGTCGACTATAGTGAAGACTTTCAGCACAAGGATTTAAAGAAAACCCGTAAAGAACTAAGACAATACCTTAAAACTCATAAAGATACCCCATTATCAAAACGAGCAAAGCAACAGATTAAATTATTCTTTATTTCCCCTTTGTTGTTTAGATTTATGTATCGAAAATATCGGACCAATAAAACAAAGTAAAATTAAGCCTCCCTGTGTTATACTTTTTTCATGAACCTCCCCTCCCTTAAAAAGCGGTCCAAGAAAGTTTATATATCTTTATCTCTCTATCTTTTAACTACTCTTTTTATTCTTATCTCTTCTATTTTGCCAGGCGGGTACAGCGCTCTCGAATCGGGGTTTATAAGTGACATCGGAAGTTTCTTTATCAATCTCTTCGAGGGCAACAAAACCTTAACAACTGTCGAAGCTACCTCTTTAGTCTTAGCGAGCGATTCTTCGTTCATTAAAGAAAAGAATATCGTTACTGGAACTTCTTCCAGATTAATCTTTGAAGCGCACTACCCGGAAGGTAATAGCTTTGAACAGAGTTATGAAATAAAGAGAAACGAAAAAGATGATGACGCTTACGATATTGTCGTCAGTAATGGGCTACTTAACGATAAGGTTTATTACTTAACTCTTAACGTTATCGGTTACCAAATCGGGGAATATTCTTTCACTGTTTCTTTTAATGAAAATGCTACTTATACCTATGACTTTAAGGTCATTGATTTACCGGCTCCTGTTGGTTTTGAAGTTGATGTTCCTTCTTCTTTAAAAGTTAATGAATCTATTCCTCTTAATCTCTTATTAACTGATCCCACTAATAAAGTTCTTGACCGGGTTGATACTTCTAATATGACAAGCGAAGAAAAGAAGCACATCATCGATTTATATCTAAGAAGAATCTATGACCCCAATAAATTAGAAGTTACTTGTTCTAATAATCTCAATATTACCAGTGATTTAGTAATCACCGGTCTAAAGGAAGGACCAGCATCCTTAACTATTGGTGACAATACTTATAACTTAATAGTTGAAGGAACAACTGATAAACCCACTAAAGATTGGGATATATCTTCAACTGGAGTTAGTTATATTAATGACTATGATTACGTCTTAAGCGAAGATGTCGGAACTATCATCACATCTAACTTCGAAGGAACGACTTGTTTTAATGTTAAAAGTGTCAGTGATCCTTTAGCCATTAGAACTAAAAGACTAAGTGATAATAGCCTCGCTATATATGGTTACCGAACAGAAGGTGTAGTCACAGTGGAAGCCTATTCACCCTTTGACCATAACGATAAAAGAGAAATAACAATTGAAGTAAAAGAAGCCATTCCAACTTCTTTAACTTTAAACTACAAGAGCTTAGAAGTGTCGGTTGGTAGTTACCTTTATATCACTAGCGTTACTAAGCCTATTCAAAGTTCACCTTTAATTAGAATTGTTGATGTTGAGAACCCCTCAATATTAGAAGTGAGTGAAACTCCCAGTAACGTTCTAGCCGTTAAAGGAAAAGAAATAGGAACAACTAAGATAACTATTGAAAGTGTTCTTAATCCTTCTCTTAAAGATACCTTAACGATTAAGGTTAATAAGAGACTAATCATCAATGAAGATAATGAAGGGGATTTTCATCACTTAGTACGTAAGTTTATCGGGCACTTTAGTCTCTTCTTAGTTAATGGAGTATTAGCCTCTCTCTTCTTTATGTTTTATTTTGAAAAGAATGATAAGAAAAACCTTTTATCCGTCGGAGCTTCTTCTTTATCGATCGTCCTTTTATCGATCATCACCGAGTTACTGCAGTTCTTAAGTCCGGGTAGGGGACCTGCGGTAGAAGATGTCTTACTGGATATTTTCGGTGGGGTAGTTGGGATACTTGTTGTAATAATTATCTTTATGATTATTCAACTTGTTAAAAAGAAGAAAGAAAAATAAAGAGGAAGAATTTAACAAACAATCGTTCAAGTTCTAAACTAATTAAGTAAGGAGATAAAACTATGAAATTAGCCGCTTTTATCCTTGATATTCTCAGTTGCGTCAGCTGCGCTATGTCCGCTATTGCGTTTTTAGCGATACTGCCCTTAGGACCAGTCTACGCGGGGCTTGTACCAGAAATTGACCCTGCTACTTTCATCACGGTTTATAACATTATATGTATCGTGTCTGCGTTGTTTAACTTAGTTCCTCTTTGTTGGTCCATTCCGATGACGGTTATCACCTATCGTGGTTTTCAAAAGAAAACGAAGTTAAGTATCGCTTTTAAGGTTTGCACCTTAATCTTCGTCAACATCATCAGCGGTATCTTACTTCTCTGCGATCAAGAGGACTGGCAAGATAATAACAACAATAAACCGTTAGTTAGTCCAGAAGATCCCTTCAATAACTAAGAACAAAACCATTAAAGAGGCGAGAAGAAAGCTCGCCTTTTTCTGTTTACCGGCATGTTTACAACAATATCGACTTCTTTATCCTGCTATTTACCCTTAATTTTTGTATAATCATTAACGGAAACAAAGGAGTTAAGAATGATTAAATTAGTTCTCATTCGGCACGGTCAATCGATGTGGAATTTAGAAAACAAATTCACCGGTTGGACGGATGTCGATCTTTCACCCAAAGGCGTTGAAGAAGCCAAAGAAGCTGGGAAGCTCTTAAAAGAAAAAGGCTACACCTTCGATGTCGCTTATACTTCCGTCCTTATGCGGGCGAACAAAACGATGGATTTAGCTCTCCATGAATTAGGAGAAGATAACATCGAAAAACATTACACTTGGCGGCTCAATGAACGGCATTACGGGGCTTTACAAGGATTAAACAAAGCTGAAAGTGCTAAAAAGTGGGGCGATGAACAAGTCCATATTTGGAGAAGAAGTGCGGACGTTCAACCCCCGGCCTTAACCAAAGACGATCCCAGATGGCCAGGTAACCAACCCTTATACCAAGAACTCATTAAGAAGGGTGAAATTACCATCGAAGATTGCCCCTTAACCGAATGCTTAGTCGATACGGCCAAACGGGTTAAACCTTATTTCGATGAGGAAATCGCGCCGGCCTTAAAGAAGGGGAGAAAGGTCTTGATCGCCGCTCACGGGAATAGCTTAAGAGCCCTCGTCATGGAACTCGAACACTTAACCGCTGACCAAATCATCAGCGTCGAAATCCCGACTGGGAAACCGCTCGTCTATGAACTTGATGACAAGACTTTAGCGGTCCTTAACAAGTACTACCTTTAATCAATAACACAAACAAAAAGGGTTCCACGCGGAACCATTTTCTTGTTGTCTGGTTATTGGTTTAGAACGCCACTTTCCATAACCCGTGGAGGTTACAGTAGCTATAAGCTTCCCCGTGGGGGATGTCTTCAAAAGTCGTAGACGGTGTCTCTCCCGGCTTTAAGTATTTAATTTGGAAGTTCTTTCCATCCGTGACTAAAAGCCACCCGATATGATGTTCTTCGGTCATCGGGTGAAGGACGCTTCCACAGGTGACGACGAGTTTTCCGTTTTCACGCGTGACAACGGGAAGATGCTTTTCAACACCAGCATCTTGGCTTTTCGCTTCTAAGAGGGCCATCTTTTCCCCGCAGCAGACGAGGGGGACTTTGTGGTCTTCCAGTTTAACGGCAATATTGCCGCAGTGATTGCAACGATAGATTTCCATTTGGTTTATCTCCTTCAATTTCTATTTCAACAATACCACATTCTTTAAGCGTGAGATATAGAAGTGCTCAATAAGGTCGGTCAAAGTTAATGACGACGTCATATGGGGGTGTGTGTCCCTTTAAACAAGCTAAGACCACCTGTTTAATCTCATCTTCCTTGCTCTTCGATTCATAGGGAATCAAGACATCAAAAATGACATTAGTGTGGCTAACCCCTTTAACTAAGCGGAAATCATGGAAAGATAAAGATGGATCAAAAGCGTGCAGTGTCTTACTGATTAAAGCCTTGCAGTGTTCCGTTTCTTCGTCCCCGGTGGTGATGGGGTCAAGGTGAATCGTCACGTCATAGTGATATTTTTCTTTTAATTCTTTTTCTAAGCTATCGACGATATCATGGGCTTCCAACAATGGTAACTTCGCATCGATTTCCGCGTGGAAAGAGATAAAAAACTTATTCGGTCCATAGTTATGAGCGAGAATATCATGGATCCCTAAGATACCGGGATATTCTTTCGCTTCTTTTAAGATTTGTTTCACGACTTCCGTATCGATTCTTTCTCCGATTAACGGGGTAGCGGATTCTTTGGTTAACTTTAAGCCATTAAAGATTAAGAATAAGGATCCAACTAAACCCATATAAGGATCTAAGTAGTCGAAGTTAATAGTGTACGAAATAATGGCCCCAATAAGAATGAGAGTAGTGGAGAAGGAATCGCTTATGCTATCGATAGAAGATGCTTTTAAGGGACTGCTGGAAGTTAACTTAGAGATACTTCTATACATATACCCTTGAACGAGTTTAAGGAAAATTGAGACCGCTAAGATAATGATTGTTAAAAGCGTGTAGTGGTTAGTGACTAACGATACAGCGTTCGTAATCGATTTTTGAAGTAACTGGGCCCCTAAAACGAGGACGATGACGCTGATTATGAGGCTGGCGATATATTCAATTCGTTTATGGCCGAAAGGATGTTCTTTATCAGCCGGTTTTTCGCTGAGTTTATTGGAGATAATGTTAATAAGACTTGTTACTACATCAGTCGTATTGTTTAAAGCATCCGCGAGGAGAGCTCCCGAAAAGATTTTGGTAATCTGCCACATCAATATCGCCGCGGTAAATTTAAGAACAATCAAAACAATATTGATAAATAAACCGAAAAAACTTGCTAATTCAATGTGCTTTTTTCGGATAATTGGATTTTTTATATCTTGGTAATCTTTGATAAATAGACGTCTTAAGAGGGTGACCATGCTTATATTGTATTCATTTATTTTTAAGGTGGTAAGTTTTTAATCTAGTATGCGATACTAAATTAACTTGACATTAATACCAAACCCCATAAAATGACCTCATGACAGTTAAAGAGATTGATTTACCTCCATACACCAGACGGCAAGAATGGTGGAACATGCTAAGCCACGCTTTCGGGGTAATCTTTTCTTTGGTCGGGGGTATCTTCCTTTTAATTAAAGCTTCTTATACCGGTGATGCCTGGAGAATTGTAACTTCGGCTGTCTTCATGTTTTCTCTTTTAGTGCTCTATACCATCTCTTCCGTCTATCACGGTTTATACCGGAATAACGGAAAAAGAGTGTTAAGGGTCTTAGACCACGATATGGTCTTCTTTTTAATCATGGGGACCTACACCCCATATTGCTTAGTGACCTTAAGAGAATATAGTCCGGGTTGGGGATATAGCATCTGGGGTATTGTCATGGTTCTCGGTATCGTCGGGATTGTTTTAAATTCTTGTAACATTAAGAAATTCTTTATCTTCAGCATGGTCGACTACCTCCTGATGGGTTGGTGCGTCATCATTTCGATGTACCCTCTCCTGATGTCCTTAGGTTGGTGGATGGGAACGTTCTTACTCTTAATGGGTGGAGTTAGCTATACGGTTGGAGCGGTCCTCTATGCGGTAGGTAAGAAAAAGAGCCCTTGGTTCCACACGGTCTTCCATTTCTTTGTGCTTCTCGGAACCATCTTGATGTTCTTTAGCATCTATTTCTACGTCGTCTAAATAAAAGCCTAAGCTTTTTGCTATAATTTAAACGTGAAAAGTCAGCGAAAGTTATTATTCTTTTTACTCCTCTTTAGCCTTAGTTTATTGTCTTGTAGCATCTGGGATGACACTAAGGATTTTAAGTATATTGAAGCGGATACAACGTTAAAGAAAATGGATCCTTCCGTCTTTTCTTATGATTTACCTTATTCATCAGAAGGTAGAAGAACACCTTTTATGCCGGCAATAGGGGAACAAAAAGCTTTAGTGATGCCGATTGAATTTCCAGACTTTCCTTTTAACGATAACATCACTGATTATTTGGATGAAGTCTTTAATAGCGAGGCCCCTTCTTACTTTGAATCGTTAAAGACTTATTACCAGAAATCGAGCTTTGGAAAGCTCAATATCACGGCAGAAGTGCTTCCAATTTACCGAATTTCGGAAAATTCATATGAGGCGATGAATAAAGTCGCGACCTATCAACACCGGTCAACTGATTTCATGCGTGAAGCATATAACTATTACTTAGAACAGACTTTATTTGATCCCCAAGATTATAATTTAAATGGGGATGGCTATATTGACGCGGTATACCTCATCTATAGTTCCCCCAATTATTTAAATGGTCGGGATTATTATTTAAACAATGGCTTAAGGGAAGATAGATTAACCGAGTTTTGGGCCTATACCTATTGGGATTACATGAGAACCCCAAATAAAGAGAATCCATATCCTTCTAGTTACACTTGGCTCAGCGTTGATTTCTTCTCTTTAAGCGGGGATAAGGTCATCGATAGTCGGACCCTTATCCATGAAACCAGCCACCTGATGGGAATCAAGGATTATTACAATACCGATGAAAATAATCCGAACTATAAAAATCTTGATTACAAATACTATTCCCCAGTCGGGGGGCTCGATATGATGGATTTAAATCTCGGCGATCACAATATGTTCACCAAGTATATGTTAGGTTGGGCTTCCCCTTACGTGGTAACGAGTGATTTAGACTTTCCCATCACCATTGAACTGGAAGATTCTAATCATGGGTCGTTCTTAATCATTCCCACTTCCAATGACTTTAACGGTAATCCCTTCAGCGAATATCTCTTACTAGAATTCTATGTGCCGGAAGGCCTTAATAAACTCGATAGTAGTTATAGATATCGTGGCAATTACCCATTGCTCTACTCTTCCAGCGGCTTAAAAATCTATCACGTCGATGCGAGGCTGAAGAATCGTCACCGTTCTGGGGCGAGTTATGTGGATGGAGATATCGTTCCTTCTATTACGAAAGAAGATATCGTGAATAGTACGTCAGATAACTTCTATACGTATGCGTTTTCGAATACTCCTTCTGAAAGTAAGGAAGAAGGGAAGTTCTTAATTCACTTATTAGAAAGTAACGGGGTTAATACTTTCCAAAATAAAGATTACAACAAGTACCATGAAAAGTTCTTCGCTAATAACGGGAGTTTATTTAATCCCGATAGTAAGCATGGGTATTTTGATGCGGCGAAGTTTAAAGGCTTCTTTAAAGAGAAAGATGAGAATGGTTTTATCTTTAATGATGGTAACTTTTTCCCATATCGCATTAAAATAAACGGCACGGAAAAGAAAGGGGACGCCTCTTTCTGTTCCTTGACCATTGAGCAAGTTAGTTATGAGTAAGAAACAAGATTCCTCCGTCCTCTTAGAAAACCGGAAAGCCCGGTATTTATATTTCTTATCGGATTTTATCACCGCTGGACTTGTATTGACGGGTACTGAGATTAAGTCCTTAAGAAAGAGAAATGCCTCTTTAAGCGATAGCTATATCTTCTTTAAAGATGATGAAGCTTATATCGCTAATTTCCACATTGCGAGTTACAAAGAAGGGAACATCTTTAACGTTGACCATCTCCGTGACCGGAAGCTCTTGCTTCATAAACGAGAAATCAAGAAATATGAAGCGAAGGTGAAAGAAGATGGCTATACCTGTGTCCCGGTGAAAGTCTTTTTGTCACGCGGGAAAGCGAAAGTCGAAATTGCTTTAGCGAAAGGTAAGAAGCTTTATGATAAACGCGCGAGCATTAAGGAACGAGAACTGAAACGAAAAATTGACCGCATCAGCAAAGGAGAAAGCGATGTCTAAGACCTTTGAAGAGATTGTTCAGTTTTATAAGGAACGGGATTTAACGATGAAACGTTATACCCGGGAGAATATTGATAAATATATTCATGATTACCATTTAACTATTCCCTTTCCCTATGTCCATATCGCGGGCAGTAACGGTAAAGGGTCGACCGCGATGATGATCAATGATATTTTTGTCGCTGCTAAGTATCACGTTGGTTTATTTATTAAACCCACCCTTCATAATTTCTTAGGGATGGTGATGGTTGATAACCAAGAGATAACGGAAGAAGAATATACGGAACTCTTCAATCAACGTTATGACACGTTTAAAGATCGAGATTTAACCTCTTTTGAAATGCAGGTGATTATCGCGTATGACTATTTCGCTTTTAAGAATGTTAACCTTGCGATTATCGAATGCGGGATGGGCGGGGAGAAGGATGCGACAAACTTCTTAGATAGTAAGCCTCTCTTAAGCATCATTACGAGTTCTAGTTTAGAACACCAAAGTTTCTTAGGGAGTAATGTCAGAGAGATCGCTCTCAATAAAAGCGGCATTATCAAACAAAATATCCCCGTTTTGCTTGGAAAAATGGATATTGAAGCCGAAAAAGTCATCAAACTGGAAGCGAGAAAAAAGTCGTCAGATGTCCTTAAAGTCATGGAACTCCATGATATTAAATACCTGGATCCCGGTTTCTCTTTTGATATCACCGGTTACCAAAATTTAAGAATTCTCACTTCTGCGTATTATGAGCTGAAGAACGTCGCTTTAGCGTTATCCGCGGCGTTCTATCTTAGGTTAAAATTCCCCTTCGATGAATTCGCGTTACGAAATGGTCTTCAAAATTTTTATTTACCCTGCCGTTTTGAACGGATTGGACCTTTCCTTTTAGATGGGGCGCATAATAAGGACGCGATGAAGGAGTTAGTGTTTAGCCTTAAAAAGATTAATCTCACTAATCTAAAAGTTGTCTATGCGACCTTTAAAGATAAGAGCTTTAAAGAAAATTTAAATCTCTTAAAAGAAGTATCGAAGGATATTCTTCTTACGACTTTCCCGAGTAGTAGAAGTGCGACCCGGGAAGATTATTTAGCCCAGAATATCGATGAGCATTATATTGAACCTTATGGAGCGGCTTTAAGCCAAGCATTAAGTGAAAGAGAGAAAGAAATTATCTTAGTAACCGGGAGCTTAAACTTTACTTACCTGGTCAAAGAATATTTAGAAGAGGTGATGAAATTATGAAACTGACGGAGACACAGAAAATAACCTACGGGGCCCTTTTAATCGCGGTCGCGGTCGTTTTTACCTTAGTCGCGAAGTTAATCCCGACTGGGTCTTTACCTTACCTTAGAATCTCTTTAACCCCGGGTATCATTATTTTCTCTTCTCTCTTCCTCGGCCCCATCTATGGTTTAGCGGTCGGGGTGTGCAGTGACTTGATACCCGCTTTTGTGTTTCCGACCGGGCCCTATAACTTCTATGTGACCATCGTTTATATGTTGCTCGGTATCTTGCCTTGGCTTTTGATGCAGCTGACGAAACGGTTTAGGAGTAAGTTGCACGCTCCATGGATATTTTATGGGTTATTACTTGCCGTATTTCTTTCCCTCATC
>ENA-OPIO01000033-OPIO01000033.1-human-gut-metagenome-genome-assembly--contig:-NODE-33-length-51357-cov-9.449125_pt1 | contig 51357 bp, 40 predicted proteins | sample MGYA00241395_ERZ501636 | MGnify/ENA primary metagenome ERZ501636 (study PRJEB25962, sample SAMEA2042198) | human gut metagenome | biome: human gut; feature: human-associated habitat; material: faeces... | reverse complement strand
CTTGGAAGAAGATAATGGTTCCTGTCGGTGTGAACTTCCCGCTTTCCCACCGGTATGGCACGTTGGTGTAGCCGAAGCGGCTTTCGGAGATGCCTATCTCGTCACGTTCCGCCCAGGCGGTTCCGCTGGCGCGGGTGGATACGGCATCGGAGATTTCGGCATTAATCACTGCGGCCACGGAGCCATTATTCAGGTTCTCATCATCGTTGGTGCAGGCGGAAAGCGCGAGTGCCAGTGCTGCGAAGGTGAATAATCTTGTCTTCATCGTTTCTGTATTTCTAATGATTCTTTTTACTTTTACATTTCGGCATCCACTCCGCCGCCGTCCACTGTTTCCCAGTCTGTGATTTCACCGGTGAAGCCCGCCTCGCCCGGGGTCTCGGCTATTGTGCCGCCGAGGGTCAAAGGCTCGGTCTTGCCGTCGTTGAAGCTGTCAAGGGCTGTCGTGAGGTCGCTCTCAAGGGCGGTAGGCTGTGGGTTGCCGTCCGTGTAGGTCAACGTGGCGGTGAGCCTTTGGAGGTTGCCCGCGATGCCGAGCAGCCGCACGGTGGCCGTCCACTTGCCCGCATCGTCACCATCCGTTATCTTCGTGAAGTGCAGCTCCACCTCCGAAGGTGTGCCGTAGGTACCCGTGGCGAAGTCCAGCGTCCCTGCCGCTCCGCTCAGCGTGCCCACGATGCTCTCGATACGCTCTGCCGCGTCGCCCGTCGGCTCGATCATGAGGGTAAGCTTACGCACCTGCTGATGCATCACGGCGGTCAGCTCGTAGTCGGTATCGGCTTCTATCGCCACCTCCTGCACGGAAGAGAAGAGCCAGCCGGGGGTGTTCACGATGAAGCCGCCGTCCGCAGCGTTCACAGCAGCCGTCGTGCCGCTTATCGTGATGCCCTCGGGTATGTTGTAGGCCGCAAGGGTATAGCCGCCTGGCTTGAAAAGATAGTCCGGTGAGTGTGTCGCACCAGTCTCCGTGCCTGTATAGTCACCCATTGTCACTGTCCACTCCGCGGGGATGTCCACGCCCTCGCCCAGGTCAGTCCAGTCGGCGGTGACGGAGATTGCTCCGTGCGAAGGGTGCGGCGTGTCGTGAAGCTCGTCTTTGACACAGGCGGAAAGCAGCGACAAGGCTGCGGACAATATAATAATGTGGAGTTTGTACGTTTTCATTATAAAGACATTTTAATGGATTTGGGTGAATACAGAAACTACAAGTTCCATGCGAGGGTGACCCCTGCGGATATTAGTCCCCACCAGTTTTTGCACTCCGAGCCTTGGCGCACGCGCACACCGTCAGCCACGGTGTACTTCTCGTAATCGGCGTGCAGGCAGCCGACACCGAGCGACAGGTCGAGCGAGAGCGAGCGGTTTAGACGCAACAGGTAGCCGCCCGTCAGTCCGCCGCCGGTCAGGTCGCCCTGCTTGCCAGTAGCGGAGAGCTTGTAGTTGAACGAGCCAAACTTGTACATTACCCCGACATAGCCGCGCTTGCTGCGGCCGAGGTACCAGCGAAACTCGGGAGCAACCTCCCAGAGGGCGTAGCGACGGTCGGCGTTGTTACGGCTCCACGACGTCCACGAGCCGTTGACGAGCAGTCCCCAAGAGCGGTCGGCGCGTACCTCTATGCCTACATCGGGCGTGAGCGTGGCCCAGCGCAACAGGTTGGCGCGGACGTAAAGCCCCATGCCTATGCCGTCGCCGTCATCGGGCGGCGTTGTCGGAGTGGCGCCCTTGCATGGCGTGGCAGCCAGCATAAGGACTGATATCGTGGCCAGGGCCACGGCGGTTGCAGGTCTTTTCATAAAGATATGTTTTATACTTTAATACTATGTGATAAACAGTGTAATTAATCCCGCCGATTAGTTACTCTGTTTTAACTAATCATTTACCATTTAAAAGAAAAACGGATGCGTTACGAAACGTCTTGTTGTCAATCGGTTACGCTTTGCTTGCAAAAATAAGCAATATACTGTTATTTACAAAGAAATAATGTAAATACTGTGTAACTAATCGGCGGGTTTTGTAACAAACCCCATGCCTTCCCTCACTACACACTCCCATTTTACCCATAAAACATGAGTTCGGCGTAAGAAATCTGCGGCAATCATCCTACTTCAATCGGTTGGTTAGTAGCTGTACCCTTATTTGATGGGTTATTTCTTATACCGAATTCACATTAATTACACAATGCAATAAAAAAGGCAGTTGCGCTTACACATTGATTTTCGTTGACGTTGCAGAAGGCCACTTTTTGAAAATTACAATGATTTTGGCGGAAAAACCATGTGGGAAAGTGTGCAAACGTAACCGCCTGACATACTGCATGTTAAGCCTTATTGCCGCTGCGATGTGCAATAAAAACGGCCTTTTAACAGCTTTTGGACGGTATTTACCGGTGGTAAAGGCCGTATCTACGCCCGGTAAGGACGGCCTTTACCATATGTAAGAACGGCTCTTACCCACTGAAAAGACGGCCTTTTACACTACAATATGCCCTCTTTCTGTGGCAAAAAGGCCGTAAAACGCTATGCCGTGGGCACTTCTCGGCACCATAAGCAACCTGGTTTGGATATTTTCCCGTACATTTTCGTTTTGACACACTGACCGCTTTCTCCGCATTATCCTTACTTTCTGACAAATACGCACAAGCCTTTTAAAACCGCTAAAACTTGTAAAAAAACATTTTAATAGCATAAATCACGGGCGGCAAAGGCGCAACATAACGAATAATATTGTACTTTTACACCCAACAACTAATACTTCTATTAACTAATACTCAAACACATAACATCATGATGAAGGGCACATTAGCACTTATCGCAGGTATGGGCATGGCGGCTTTGGCAGCCGTGTCGTCAACGTCGTGCACCGGCGCGGACGCGGCATCAGGCCTTACAGCCTCTGGCTTGACCCCGGCGGCATTCGACACAGTAATCAATCAAAAGGCAGTAAAGCTGTACACGCTGAAAAACGCCGCAGGCATGGAGGCGTGCATAACCAACTTCGGAGGACGCGTAGTGTCGCTCGTCGTTCCCGACAAGGACGGCAAGCCGACCGACGTGGTGCTGGGCTATGACAACATAGCGCAATATGCCGACACGGTGAACAGTCCGAGCGACTACGGCTCGTCAGTAGGCCGCTACGCCAACCGCATAAAGGACGGCCGCCTGACCGTAGGAGGACAGGCGTACCAGTTGCCGCGCAACAACTTCGGTCACTGCCTGCACGGAGGTCCGTCGGGCTGGATGTACCAGGTGTATGACGTGGTGCAGGCCAACGACTCCACGCTACAGCTGACGATAACGTCGCCCGACGGCGACAACGGCTTCCCCGGCACGGTGAAAGCCACCACCACATACAGGCTCACGGCCGACAATACGCTCGACATAACATTCGAGGCGGCTACCGACAAGGAGACCGTGGTGAACATGACTAACCACAGCTACTTCAACCTGAACGGCGACCCGTCGAAAGAAGCGATGGACATGGTGCTCTACGTCAACGCCGACGCGTACACGCCGACAGACTCAACCTACATGACAACAGGCGAGATACTGCCAGTGGAAGGCACTCCGATGGACTTCCGCCAGCCGCGCGCCATCAACACCACGATAAACGACACCACGTTCGCCCAGATAAAGTATGCCTCGGGCTACGACCACAACTGGTGCCTGAACACGTACAAGGACGGCAAGGGCGACGACACGGTGGTTGCCGCGTCGCTCTACTCTCCAAAGACGGGCATCATGCTCGAAATGTACACCAACGAGCCGGGAGTGCAGGTATATACGGGCAACTTCCAGGGCACGGGCGTTGAGTGCAAGCACGGAGTGAAATATCCCAAGCACGTGTCGGTATGCCTCGAGAGCCAGAAATACCCCGACTCGCCCAACAAGAAGGATTGGCCGTCGGCCTACCTGAAGCCTGGCGAAAAGTATTACAGCCACGTTGCATACAAGTTTTCGGTGAGAAAGTGAGAATGTTGAGAATGATTTTTACAACTTAATATCATGAATTGGAATACAAATGAATTTGTTTGGCTCGACTGGGCCGTACTCGCAATAGGCGTAGTAGCGATAATATGGGCGGTGTACCGCGCCATAGAGAAAGACAAAAAAAGAATGAAGGGAGCCGACAGCCAGGACTATCTCTTCGGCAAAGGCGAGCCGTGGTATGTCATAGGCGCGGCCATTTTCGCCGCAAACATAGGCTCTGAGCACCTCGTAGGACTTGCCGGCACCGGCGCAAAAGACGGTGTTGGCATGGCACACTGGGAGATGCAGGGCTGGATGATACTTATACTGGGATGGCTCTTCGTGCCCTTCTACCAGCTGCTCAACAACAAGCTGGGCAAAATCATCACCATGCCCGACTTCCTCAAATTCCGCTACACACAGCGCACAGGCTCGTGGCTTTCAATCATCACGCTGATAGCCTACGTGCTGACAAAGGTATCGGTTACGGCGTTTACCGGCGGCATATTCTTCGAGTACCTGCTCGGCCTGCCGTTCTGGTATGGCGCAATAGGGCTTATCGCAATAACGGCCGTATTTACCGTGTTCGGCGGTATGAAGGGCGTGATGACCCTCTCGGCCATACAGACACCTATTCTTATTATAGGCTCGTTCCTCGTGCTCTTCCTCGGACTTAGCATGTTGGGCAACGGCAGAATTGCCGAGGGCTGGACGCAGATGATGGCAGTATGCAACGCCGCGCACGACGGTTTCGGCACCACGCACATGTTCCACACTGACCCGGCCGACCCGATGTATCCGCAGTTCCCGGGTTACGTGGTATTCCTCGGCGCGTCAATCATCGGTTTCTGGTACTGGTGTACCGACCAACACATCGTACAGCGTGTGCTTGGGCAGACAAAAGGTGAGGACAACGCCACCGTGATGCGCCGCGCACGCCGCGGTACGATAGCCGCAGGCTACTTCAAGCTGTTGCCGGTGTTCATGTTCCTCATCCCCGGCATGGTGGCATTCGCCCTTTCGCAGAAAACAGGTAGCGGCATCATAATGGACATAACCAACACGCACGACACTGACGGAGCCTTCGCCATGATGGTGAAGAACATCCTGCCCGCCGGCGTAAAAGGACTTGTTACAGTAGGTTTCATCTGTGCCCTCGTGGCTTCACTGGCAGCGTTCTTCAACAGTTGCGCAACGCTATTCACCGAAGACTTCTACAAGCCGATGAAGAAAGGCATGAGCGAAAGCCACTACGTATTCGTAGGCCGCGTGGCAACGGTGGTTGTGGTGCTACTCGGACTTGCATGGATGCCTATAATGATGAACATGGGCAACCTTTACTCTTACCTGCAAGACATACAGTCGCTCATAGCTCCGGCCATGGTTGCCGTGTTCACGCTTGGCATATTCTCAAAGCGAATAACGCCAAAGGCCGGCGAATGGGGACTTATAGGCGGTTTCCTCATCGGCATGTTGCGCCTGCTTACCAATGTAATCACCAATTCTGGAAAGGCCACAATGGACGGTGCGTTCTGGGATTATACGGCATGGTTCTGGCAGACCAACTGGCTTATATTCGAAGTATGGCTGCTCGTATTCATCATTGCGATGATGATTGTCGTATCGATGTTTACACCCAAACCAAGCGCAGCACAGATTGAAGCCATAACGTTTACAAAAGAATACAAGGCATCTATCCTGAAGAGCTGGAACAAGTGGGACATTGTGGCAACGCTTGGCGTGGTAGCCCTGTGCGCCGCATTCTACACATACTTCTGGTAAATAAAACATTAATGCGAATATGACAAACTATTATAGCGAGCATTCCAAGGTCTTTGTCTCCGTAGATTGCATTATCTTCGGATTTGAAGACAAGGAGCTGAAATTACTACTCGGCAAGAGAGCCATGGACCCCGGAAGGGGCGAATGGTCTCTTTACGGTGGCTTCGTGGATGAAGACGAAAGCCTTGACGACGCTGCAAACAGGGTATTATACGAACTTACCGGATTGAAAGACCTATATATGAAACAGGTCGGAGCGTTTGGCGCGGTAGACCGCGACCCTGGCGAAAGGGTTATATCCGTGGCATACTGCGCACTAATCAACGTAAAGGACTATGACAAAAGGCTGCTCGAGGCGCACCAAGTAGAATGGGTAAGCCTAAAAAACATGCCCAAACTATATTCCGACCACAATGATATGGTCAAGAAAGCCATAGCCCTGCTGCGCCGCAGAATATCGACTGAGCCACTAAGCTTCAACCTGTTGCCCGACATGTTTACACTAACACAGCTGCAACATGTCTACGAGGCAATACTCGGAGAGCCGGTAGACAAGCGCAATTTCAGGAAAAGGATAAAGACCATCGAGTACATAGAAAAGACTGACAAGATAGACAAGCTGTCGTCAAAACGCGGCGCGGCACTCTACCGTTTCAACAAAGACGCGTACATGGAAGACCCGATATTCAAACTATAAGATTATGCTGGAAGAACTTAAAGAAAGAGTGTTCAAGGCCAACATGGACTTGGTAAAACACAATCTGGTGATATTCACATGGGGCAACGTCTCCGGCATTGACCGCGAGAAAGGCCTCGTAGTAATCAAACCCTCGGGAGTAAGCTACGACACGATGAAGGCATCCGACATGGTAGTTGTAGACCTGGCAACAGGAAAGACCGTCGAAGGCGACCTTAACCCGTCGTCTGACACACCGACTCACCTCGAACTGTACAAGGCGTTCCCTGAAATAGGCGGTGTAGTGCATACCCACTCCACATACGCAACGGCATGGGCGCAGGCCGGCAAGGACATACCCAATATAGGAACAACCCACGCCGACTACTTCCATGACGACATTCCATGCACTGCTGACATGACCGCAGACCAAATGGCGGAATATGAGAAAGAGACAGGCACGGTGATAATAGAGCGTTTTAAGGGACTGAACTACGTACACACCCCGGGCGTACTTGTCAAAAACCACGGGCCGTTCTCATGGGGGAAAGACCCTGACAACGCCGTGTACAACGCCGTAGTGATGGAGCAAGTGGCAAAGATGGCGTTCGTATCATTATGCGTCAACCCCGAGACTACAATGAATCCACTGCTCGTTGAAAAGCACTTCAACCGCAAGCACGGGCCTAACGCTTACTACGGACAGAAAAAGAGAAACAAATAAAACAAGCAAACAAACACTAACAATAAAAAAACAATACTATGGTTAAAGCATTTGAAAATCTTGAAGTGTGGTTCATCACTGGAGCACAGCTTCTTTACGGAGGTGACGCAGTTGTACAGGTAGACGGTCACTCGAAAATAATGGTTGAAGGACTTAACAACTCAGGACGCCTGCCTATCAAGGTGGTGTATAAGGGAACGGCAAACAGCAGCAAGGAAGTGGCCGACCTCTTCGCCGCCGCAAATAACGAGAAGAAATGTGTAGGCGTGATAACGTGGATGCACACCTTCTCTCCTGCAAAGATGTGGATACACGGATTGCAGATACTGCACAAGCCCCTACTCCACCTGCATACACAGTTCAACGAGGAAATTCCATGGGATTCTATCGACATGGACTTCATGAACCTGAATCAAAGCGCGCACGGCGACCGCGAGTTCGGCCACATAATAGCACGTATGCGCCTGCGCCGCAAGCTCGTGGTTGGCTACTGGAAAGACGCCAAGACACAAGACCACATCGCCGTATGGGAGCGCGTCTGCGCTGCATGGGCAGACTCACAGGACATGCTCATACTACGCTTCGGCGACCAAATGAACAACGTTGCCGTAACCGACGGCGACAAGGTGGCCGCCGAGCAGGTGCTGGGTTACCACGTAGACTACTGCCCGTTCAGCGAAGTACTTGAATATTTTAAGAATGTAAAAGACGCCGATGTTGACGCTTTGGTTGACACATACTTCAAGAAATACGACCATGACGCAGAACTTGAAGACAAGTCTACTGTGGCATACAAGAAGGTGTGGAACTCGGCAAAAGCCGAACTTGCACTGCGCGCAATCCTGAAAGACAAGGGCGCAAAGGGCTTCACAACCAACTTTGACGACCTCGGCGACGTTGACGTAGAGCACAGCGGCATGGGCTTCGACCAAATCCCGGGTCTGGCGTCACAACGTCTTATGGCCGAAGGCTACGGTTTCGGAGCGGAAGGCGACTGGAAGTCGGCCGCGCTTTACCGTACCGTATGGGTAATGACGCAGGGCATGGAGAACGGATGCTCATTCCTTGAGGACTACACGCTCAACTTCAACGGCGAGCAAAGCGCAATATTGCAGTCGCACATGCTCGAGGTATGTCCGCTTATAGCAGCTTCAAAGCCCCGCTTGGAGGTACATTTCCTCGGCATAGGCATAAGGAAGAGCGAGACGGCACGCCTCGTATTCACCTCTAAGGTCGGCACAGGCGTTACCGCAACCGTGGTAGACATGGGCAACCGCTTCCGCATGATTGTAAACGACGTGAAGTGTATCGAGCCGAAACCGCTGCCCAAGCTGCCCGTAGCATCAGCCCTGTGGATACCTCAACCAAACTTCGAGGTCGGCGCAGGCTGCTGGATTTACGCCGGCGGAACTCACCACAGCTGCTTCTCTTACGACCTTACCGATGAATACTGGCAGGACTATGCCGAAATCGCAGGCATCGAGTGTGTGTTCATCAATGAAGACACCAAGGTTGACGAATTCCGCAAGGAGCTTCGCTTCAACGACGTTTACTACATGCTCAACAAGGCGTTGAACTGATTAAGAATTAAGAGTTAAGAATTAAGAGTTAAGAATTAAGAGTTAAGAATTAAGAGTTAAGAGTTAGGAATTAAGAATTAAGAAAATTACTTTTTATAATTTTATCCATCAAGGCATATTTTCTTAACTCTTAATTCTTAACTCTTAACTAAAACAGATATGTTTATGAATAAATATGTAATCGGACTTGACTACGGCAGCGACTCGGCACGCGCCCTTGTCGTCAATGCCGGGACGGGAGAAATACTCGCTACAAGCGTAAAGTATTATCCCAGATGGAAGAAGGGATTGTATTGCAACCCCATGACAAACCAATGGCGTCAGCACCCGAAGGACTACCTTGAAGTGCTGGAAGCCACCGTTACCGACGCTTTGGGACAATGCGCAAAGGACATTGCCGAGAATGTTGTAGGCATAGCGTTCGACACTACCGGCTCAACTCCCGCCTTTACCGACGAGAGCGGCACTCCACTGGCTATGCTTCCCGAATTTGCAGAGAACCCTAACGCAATGTTCGTCCTGTGGAAAGACCACACGGCTATCAAGGAAGCTGAAGAGATTAACGCCGCTTGCGCAAAGTCAGATGTAAACTACATCAAATACGAAGGCGGCATATACTCGGCCGAATGGTATTGGGCTAAGGCACTGCACATACTCCGCGAAGACCCGGAAGTGGCGAAGAAGGCGTATTCCATAGTGGAATATTGCGAATGGTTGCCGGCTGTGCTTACCGGAGTGACATCGGCCAAGGACATCGTGCGCAGCCGCTGCGCCTGCGGCCACAAGGCAATGTGGCACAAAGACTGGAACGGACTGCCGCCCGAGGAGTTTCTTACGTCCATTGACCCAAAACTGGCAGGCTTCCGCGACAGGCTCTTCACTGAAACGGAGACGGCAGACAAACCCGTAGGCCACCTCTGCAAGGAATGGGCCGACAGGCTCGGTTTGAGCGAGAACGTGGTCGTTGCCGGTGGCGCTTACGACTGCCACATGGGTGCCGTAGGCGCAGGCGTTACGCCGCACACACTGGTACGTGTAATAGGAACATCCACATGCGACGTCATGGTAGCGTCATACGAGGAAATTGGCGACAAGTGTATCAAAGGCATATGCGGCCAGGTAGACGGCAGCGTAATCCCCGGCATGGTAGGCCTTGAGGCCGGCCAGTCAAGCTTTGGCGACGTGTACGCGATGTTCAGGCGCATACTTGAATTCCCCGTGCGCAACATCCTGCCCCAGGTCGTAGGCGACAAGCTGCCCAAAGAAGAGGTTGACAAGATGGTTGAAGACACGTGCGACAAAATCATAGTCCGCCTTACGGAAGAAGCCGAGAAGATACCCGTAAGCGAAAGCACTATGATAGCGACCGACTGGATTAACGGCCGCCGTACGCCTGACGCCAACCAGCTGCTTAAAGGCACGGTTGCAGGCTTCACGCTCGGGTCTACAGCGCCGCAAGTGTTCCGCGCATTGGTAGAGGCTACGGCGTATGGCACAAAGGCTATAGTTGACCGATTCGAGAACGAAGGCGTAGTAATTGACAATGTTATCGGCATCGGCGGCATAGCGTTGAAGTCGCCGTTCGTGATGCAGACCATGTGCGATGTAATCAACAAGCCAATCAAGGTATGCAACACCGACCAGGCCTGCGCCCTCGGAGCAGCCATGTTCGCGGCTACGGCGGCCGGAGTATACGGCAAGGTTGAAGACGCAATAGCCAACATGAACAGCGGCTTCTCGAAAGAATACAAGCCAAATCCCGACAAGGTAAAGGCTTATGCCGAGCTTTACAAGAACTATCTGAAACTTGGAGAGTTCACCGAAAAAGAATTGTTTAATTGACCGATAGGCCGTCAATATTAGCCTGACAGGTTGTCACAAGCCAATAGCTGCAGGCTAAAACATGGCTAAACGTAATGTCAAAGGCCGTCTTTCATGTTGCGAAAGACGGCCTTTGGCGTTGTTAAAGACCGCCTTCTACCAACACATCAGCCGTATATGCTCAATCTGCTGACTATCAATATGTTACGAAAACACGCGCAACGATGCACTGACTGACAACATGTCAGCATCCTGTTTATGACGAAATGCCATGGAAAAATACACTTTTAAAACTGTACTTAACATGCTGCTGATGACATACGGCAATGCACAATATCCGGCATGGCATATTAAAAATCCACCATGATGAAACTTTTAAAAACAGAAATGAAACAGAATTTAATGCCATGTCAAAGCATTTGAACTTTTGGACGTTTTAAAGCGCCATTTCTTTTGTATTTAACACAAAATTCTTTATCTTTGTACCTGACAAGCAAATTCCGGCAGAATACCGGACAGATGATAACCTGTACACTAACGTTTAATACTATTTATATCAATGAACGACAAAACTTTAATGAACAAAGCAGCCGACAACATCCGCATACTGGCTGCGTCAATGGTTGAAAAAGCTAACTCGGGACACCCCGGCGGCGCCATGGGTGGTGCTGATTTCATCAATGTGCTTTTCTCTGAATTCTTAGTCTATGACCCCGAAAACCCGTCGTGGACTGGCCGTGACCGCTTCTATCTCGACCCGGGACACATGTCGCCCATGCTTTACAGCGCGCTTTGCCTGCAAGGCAAGTTTACACTTGACGAGTTGGCAGAGTTCCGCCAGTGGGGCTCACCTACTCCGGGTCATCCCGAGCGCGATATAGAAAGAGGTATAGAGAACACGTCTGGTCCGCTGGGACAAGGCCATACGTTCGCGGCAGGAGCAGCCGTGGCAGAGAAATTCCTTGAAGCGCGCCTCGGCAAGGAAGTAATGCAGCACAAAATCTATGCCTACATTTCAGACGGAGGCGTGGAGGAAGAGATTTCACAAGGCACCGGGCGCATAGCCGGCATACTCGGCCTAAACAACCTCATAATGTTCTATGACTCCAACGACATACAGCTCTCCACGGAGTGCAACGCCGTAATGGACGAGGACACAGAGGCCAAATACAAGGCTTGGGGATGGAACGTCATCAAGATTAACGGTAACGATGCCGACGAGATACGCGCCGCCTTGACCGCTGCGCAGAAGGAAGAGCACCGCCCCACCCTCATCATCGGCAAGACCGTAATGGGCAAAGGCGCGCTCAAGGATGACGGCACAAGCTATGAGCACAGCATCAAGACACACGGTGCTCCGCTTGGCGGCAACGCATACGTGAACACCATAAAGAATCTCGGAGGCGACCCTGAAAACCCGTTCCAGATATTCCCCGAAGTAAAAGAACTTTATGCAAAGCGTGCCGAGGAATTGAAGAAGATTGTGGCTGAACGTCGCGCAGAGGAAGAGAAATGGGCAAAAGCCAATCCGGAAAAAGCCGCACAGATGAAGGAATGGTTTAGCGGCAACGCTCCCAAGGTAGACTGGAGCGTGCTTGTACAGAAGGAAGGCTCTGCAACACGCGCCGCTTCGGCCGCCTGCCTCGGTGTACTGGCAGAACAGGTGCCAAACATGATATGCGCATCAGCCGACCTTTCAAACAGCGACAAGACTGACGGCTTCCTGAAAAAGACGACCTCTTTGACGAAAGACGACTTCACCGGAGCATTCTTCCAGGCAGGAGTGAGCGAGCTTACAATGGCCTGCATGTGTATCGGAATGTATCTGCACGGCGGCGTCATCCCGGCTTGCGGCACGTTCTTCGTATTCTCCGACTACATGAAGCCTGCCGTACGTATGGCCGCATTGATGGAAGTGCCAATCAAGTTCATATGGACTCATGACGCGTTCCGCGTGGGCGAAGACGGTCCTACACACGAACCCGTAGAGCAGGAAGCACAAATCCGACTGATGGAAAAGCTCAAGAACCATCATGGAAAGGACAGCGTACGCGTGTTCCGTCCTGCCGATGCTGACGAGACTACGGTATGCTGGGCAATGGCAATGGAGAACACCGAAACGCCTACCGCCCTCGTCTTCTCGCGCCAAAACATTGCAAAATTGCCGGCCGGAAACGATTATGAGCAGGCGCGCAAGGGTGCTTACATCGTGGCAGGGTCTGACGAAAAGTTTGACGTGATATTGCTTGCTGACGGTTCAGAAGTGTCAACTCTTGTTGCCGGAGCAGAGCTTTTGCGTAAGGACGGAATAAAAATACGCATCGTAAGCGTACCGAGCGAAGGCCTTTTCCGCAGCCAAAGCAAAGAGTATCAGGAAAGCATACTGCCAACAGGCGCAAAGATTTTCGGTATGACCGCAGGTCTGCCCGTGACGCTTGAAGGACTTGTAGGCGCAAACGGAAAGGTATTCGGAATGCAGAGCTTCGGTTTCTCGGCACCTTACAAGGTTTTGGACGAGAAGCTCGGATATACCGCCGAGAACGTATACAAACAAGTTAAAGCATTTATGGAGGATTAAGCCATGGACATTAAAACCGTCGGAATAGCTTGCGACCACGCAGGCTTTCCGCTAAAGAAGTTTGTAGTGCAGTATCTTGAAGAGCACGGTTATCCGTATAAAGATTACGGCACGTACAGCGACATGAGTTGTGACTATCCCGACTTTGGGCACGCCTTGGCCGAAGGAATTGAGAGTGGAGAGGTCTATCCGGGTATAGGCATCTGCGGAAGCGGTGAAGGCATGGCCATAACACTTAACAAGCATCAGGGTGTAAGGGCTGGTCTCGTATGGTGTCCTGAAATTAGCGAGCTAATCCGCCAGCACAATGACGCCAATGTTATAGTCCTGCCTGGACGCTTCATTGACAACAAGACTGCGGAGAAAATACTCGACATATTCTTCAAGACATCTTTTGAAGGTGGCCGTCATCAACGCCGTGTTGAAAAGATACCTGTAAAATAAAGGCTGTGAAGATAAAAAATGCCGCATCGAATGATGCGGCATTTTTATTTAATGACTTACCGTTTTATCTATAGGTATTCGGCAGATGAAATTCATATGTACGGTTGAATACATCGCACACCTTGTTTATTTCAAGGAAAGTAGTGCCTCCTCCCTTGCCGAAGCTTCCACTTAGATAAGCTATTTTGTCATCCATGCAGATGTAACCTTTCTGGCGTAACATACGCAATGCGGCAAGGAATTGTTGCTGCGGCCCTATTTGTTCGTGTTGCGCTACGGGTATGACACCATAACTCAAGGCAAGCCAACGTTGCACTTTCTCCTTATAACATATTGCAAGCACAGGGTTCGGACCACGGAACGCCGCCAAGTTTCTGGCCGTGCGTCCTGTCTTGCTGTCAGTAATGATACCTTTCACTCCAAGCAATTCGGTCGCTTCAATGGCGTTTCGCGCCAAAAACTCCGTTACATCGCAATTATCACTTATATGGAAGTCGAAGTCGTGCTCATACATTTTGTCCTGTTCGGCTTGTTCAGCGATTGAAGCCATCGTCTTGACGGCTTCAACCGGATACTTGCCGCTTGCCGTTTCACCGCTCAACATAAGCGCATCTGTCCGGTAATATATCGCATTTGCAATGTCTGTAACCTCCGCACGTGTCGGCCTCGGGTTGCTTATCATAGTGTGAAGCATCTGTGTCGCCACGATGACCGGCTTCTTCGCAAGGCGGCATTTGCGTATAATCATACGCTGAATACCAGGAATTTTCTCTATCGGGACCTCTATTCCGAGGTCGCCTCGCGCTATCATGATGCCGTATGATGCCTCTATGATTTCATCGATGTTGTCAACACCTTCCTGATTTTCAATCTTCGAAATTATCTTTATATCGCTCCCGTGTTCATCCAAAATCTTTTGGACGGCTAAAACGTCTTCCTTACTACGCACGAACGAATGGGCAATGAAGTCAATGTCTTCTTCGATTGCAAGCAGAATGTTGCTCTTGTCCTTCTCTGTCAATGCCGGCAGGTCTATATGAACACCAGGAACGTTGACACTTTTACGAGAGCCTAACACTCCGTCGTTTTGCACCTGCGCTACGACAGCCGGCCCGTTGATGCCGATAACCTTCATGTCGATTGCTCCATCGTCAAACAGGATGTCGTCACCAACATGTACGTCGTTGGCAAAGTTTTCGTAAGACAGGTTAAGAATGTCATGTTCGGTTTTCATCTCCGGACGTCCGAAAATCTTTACTACATCACCAGTCTTGTACTCTATCGGAGCATCATTACCGGTGGTACGCACTTCCGGTCCTTTCGTATCTATCAGTATTCCAATATGCTTACTTACTGCACGCGTATTCCTTATTATCATCCTGATGCCATCTGGAGAAGCATGTGCCGTGTTCATTCTCACAACGTTCACTCCTGCGTCAAACAACTGGCGGATGAAATCAACGTCACATCTCCTGTCACTTATCGAAGCTACAATCTTTGTCTGTTTCATCTTATAAGTTTACTCGATTTGTTTTAAATTTGTTGCAAAATTACTAAACATATTCTATAAATGCAAACCATCGTAATTAAAATAGCGCTAATCTTTAAAGTCAAGTTCACCTTCAACCCACTCACTACGCTTTTGAATGTCAAGCGGATTTGAAACTGACAGTCCAATAAGCCTTATCGGTTTGGAATTGTAACCAACTTGAGACATAAGCCGTTTTGCCATAGGCAGTATATCGCATTTGTCTTTAAGCTGTTTTTCGCACGTAAGGCTTCTCGTTATTTGTGTAAAGTCATGAAACTTAACTTTCAACGTAAGCGTGCAGCCATAAAAGCGGCTCTTATCCAATCTGCGTACAAGTTCGTTCACCATATGATAAAGCTCAATGATTATGGCAGACTTCTTGTTGATATCTTCAAGAAAAGTCTGTTCGCAACCTACTGACTTCCGTTGCCTTACCGGCTCAACCACTCGGTTGTCTTCTCCACGTGCGAAGTTATAATATATTTCACCGGCTTTTCCAAATACTTCCGTCAAGTGCCCCAGCGAGCATTGGCGTAACTGCATACCGTTGAATATTCCCATCCGATGCATCGTTTGAGCCGTTTTCGGGCCTACTCCCCAAAACTTTTCTATTGGTAATGCCGCAATAAAACTGTCAGCCTGCTCTTTCGAGATAGAAAACATACCATCAGGCTTGTTATAATCAGATGCTATTTTCGCCAAAAACTTATTATATGAAACACCTGCCGATGCCGTCAGACCAAGTTCTTCGCGTATGCTTTTACGTATTTCCCTGGCAATATCTTCAGCAGAAAGGCCACTGTCACAACATGTAACATCAAGGAAAGCCTCGTCTATTGAAAGAGGCTCTATCGTGTCTGTGTAACGCATAAATATCTCATGCACCTGCAACGATACTTCCTTGTAATGCCTGTGGTCTGACGAAACGACTATCAGCTGCGGACAAAGCCGCTTGGCCTTAGACATCGCCATGGCAGAATGCACACCAAACTTTCGCGCCTCATAACTCGCCGTAGACACTACGCCTCGAGGTCCGTCAAAGCCGACAGCCACAGGTTTGCCGCGCAGTTCCGGCTTGTCTCGCTGCTCAACTGACGCGAAAAAAGCATCCATGTCAATATGTATTATCTTGCGTTCAGGCATACATTAAAGACTTCATTTCCACCGCCAATGCTTCAACAGTACATGCCCGAAACGGCCTATTACCATCGTTATACGGTTGATTGAAACTGAATTGCCAAGTACGATTAAAATTACAGCGGAAAGGATAAGCATTATGCCTATGGCCAAACGTGAAGTAAACTCTTCACCAAACAGTGTAACGCCCAATACAACAGCAGTTAACGGCTCAAGAGCACCTATCACGGCCGTTGGTGTTGAACCTATCTCGTGAACGGCAATCACCATAAGCAAGAGCGATACGACAGTGGGAAATACGGCCAGTATCGAAGCGTGTAACCACATGCTTGGAGTAGTCAGAATTTGTATTTCGGCTTCTTCGCCACCAAAAAACGAATATCCCAATATGAACAATACGCCGACCAAAAGCACATAAAACGTAAGTTTCACTGACGACATACGCAACGAAGACTTGTTGACTATAACTATGTACACAGCGTATGTAAGCGACGACAGCAGGACAAGCAACACGCCTGTGGTGTTCAGGACCTCTCCATCACCTCCGCGGTAAAGCAATACTATGCCTGTAAGAGAAAGCAATATGGAAAAAACCGTTACGGCCGTAATGCGTTCCTTGAAAAACAGAGCCATCATAACGGCAACCATGACCGGATAGACAAACAACAAGGTACTCGCAACACCGGCATCCATATAATGAAAACTGGCGAAAAGAGTCAGTGACGATAGGACAAACAATACTCCCAAGGGGACTAAGACAACCGTTTCCCTCAATGTTATGGTAAAAGACTTACGATTAGCCAACATAAACAAGGCCAAGAATATAACCGCCAAACCGTAGCGGTAGAACAATACAGTGTTTGTATTTATACCATCAGCATATAGCGGCAATGCTCCAAGAGGATTCATGCCGTAACTGACAGCCGCCCCTATTCCACACAAAATGCCCTTCAGTCTTGAGTCCATAAATCCTTATTCTAATTCAAACGATTGAAACATCAAGCGTGCAAAAGTACGAATTTTAATTATAACATGAAACCTTTATGTCTGTAAAATGAATTTTACACTGTTCTGAAAGGCCGTCTTTCGCCTAGCAAATGACGGCTAATCACACGATAAAAGGCCGCATTTTGGAATGTAAAATGCGGCCTTTTGCCTATTGGTTGAAATCTGCATCTAAATTACCGGAATAAAAACAACCGTACTGCCGATATGCGGCTATTGTTTCTTCCTACGGTTCTTTCCCGCAGCCCGTTTGAATATCTGCCTGTGAAACCGGTCTTCGGCATTTAGCACATCATACACCTTTTTCGCAGGAAGTATCTGCATGAATTTGTTATGATATGACTTTTGTATCTCCTTAATCTCGATTTCAAATTCGTCACGCATCTTGATGTTCTTCTTACAGTCGGCATCTGTCACCGGCTTTATACGTTTCAGGCTTTTCATTTCCTTGTGTACAGAGCGTTGCTTGCGCCGCATTTCCCGGTAAACAGGGAAAAAGCGTGAAGCTTCTTGCTGGGTAAGGCAGGCTTTGCGAGTTATATATTGTTCAAGTTCCGCTTGGAAACGTTCCGGCGTAAAGCCCTGGCCCCTGTTTTGTGCATTCATAACTGAAGCAACAAGCACTAATGATAAGATAAGAAAAAAACGTCTCATGTTCATATTATTCATCAGCGATAAAAGAATAATAGTCGTCGTTGTCAAGCATGGCATAATCGGACATTTCCTCTATGACATAGTCTGTACTTGGCGACGAAACGGCAATGCCAAAATCTGTATCAGCAGTTTCAATGCCTATACTGCCTATGCCACTGAAACAAAAAACGCCAAAAACTACAACAGCCACAGCACAAGCGACCCATGCAAATGGGCGGACACGACGCTTGACAGTGTGTTTGTTCATAACAGGCAGACAACGCAGCCTGCCATTCATATCACCCTCAAACCGGTCAAAATAGCCGTCGGGAACCTTGAATGGACGCCGTTTGCCAAATTTTTGTTCAAGCAAAAGTTCTTCTATCATTGCTTTTTTCATTTACACTTATGACGTTTGGCTTGACAGAAAGTTTAATTGATGTCTGCAAAATCACTCATGCAAATGGAAATATTCAGAAATTTTTTTAACGGCAATGTGGTATGAGGCTTTCAATGCACCTTCTGACGTTTTAAGGATGGAGCTTATCTCACTATACTTCATATTATCAAAATACCTCAGATTGAACACCGTACGCTGCACATCAGGCAACGTTGCGACAGCTTGCATCAACAAAGCTTGTGCTTCATCACCGTCAAAATATTCATCGGCCATAAGTTTCCCCGCAACTGAAACATTGTCAGGCGCACCTACCTTCAATGAATTTTTGCTTTTCCTCAAATTGTCAAGAGCCTCATTTATCGCTATGCTGTACAGCCATGTTGACAATTTTGATTTGCCGTGAAAAGAGCCGATGTTGTTCCAAGCCTTCAGAAACGTATTCTGCAACGCATCGTCTGCATCCTCATGCGTGAGCACAATATACCTTATTTTCCAGTACAAGCACTCACTATAAGACTTTACAATCATCTCGAAAGCCTTATGTTTGGTAGTGTCAGATGCAAGCAGCCTGCAGATATGTTCCTCGTTTTCAGTCATACTATTCTACATACGGTCCCAGCTTTTCAGCTAATGCCTCGTCATATCCGTAAACATCATTGTAATCGACAAGTCGGCCGTCATTTCCATAGTAAATCGTATAATATGTGATGAATAAGGGGACGGAAGGCTTGACATACAATGAATTGACAAGCCTCTTCTTATCAATTTTCCTTCTCGCCAATGAATCGTCGTCATTGACAAGTTGAACTGTCATTGAATATTTCAGTCTGTCCTCCGTTTTTTCATCCACGTCGTCAAGCAAGAACAATGCCAACTCATATGGCTTTTCCACCCTTACACAACCATGGCTGACGGTCCTTCTTTCACGTTGGAACACCCAAGGAGAAGACGTATCGTGCAGGAATACGGAGAAATTATTGTCAAACCTGAATATAATACGTCCCAAAGAATTTTTAGGACCGCCGGCTTGGATGATATATTGCCCGCCATTCATTACCTTTTCATAGGAAGCCTGTTCGGGCGGAAGTTTGCCAAGTTTTTTATCATACACAAACATGCCCATCTTGTGCATGTACTCAAAATTGTGTATAAATCCTTTAGAAATGCTTTTAGGAACAATCCATTGAGGATTAACATCCATGCGCGTTATCATTCCTGTCAAAAGCGGAGTCTTGTTTTTCAAAGTTCCACATCCAACACGCATCGGCAACACCTTCCCCTTATTGACTGCACGCAATGAAAACGACGGAACATTTACTTCAACATACTTGTCAAATGACGACTTTCCTGATAAAATCTTCAAACGCCATCTGCAACGCTCTATATTACAAAGTATTTTCAACTTTTCATCCTTTGAAAGACAATTGCCGTTCAAACGTTCAAGCAGTTTGAGATACAAATCGTTACGAGGCTGTATTTCCGCAATAAAATTGCTTATGCTGTCATTAAATGCCTTATTGACGGCGTAAGCGTAAAAGTTGTCATGAGGACGTTCCGCACGCAGTTCGGAAAGTTGTCTGAACCTTGTCGTAACAGAGTCCACATCATATTTTTCATAGGTATTATATAAATGGTCAGGATTGACTATGCCGAAACGCAGACATGTTGAATAACGGAAATAAGCTCTTGTAAGATTGTATTCCAAACGAGCCATTACGGCGTTAATATTGTTTTCACCGTCATCAATATCCAAATCATGTATACGCCTGATATCATCCTCTATCATTGAGGTCCTAAGCATTTTGCTTCCCAACCCATACCGCCCGGCCAGTATCAATGATGATACAAGGGTGTCGGCACGGCTATATACCCCCAAACGGTTAATCCATATAAACGGATTACCTTCCAAATAATATCCACGGGTTTGCCTATCCACAGACCATGTGGTTTCGTCCTTCTCACACAAATCAGTTATGTATCTGCGTATTTTATGCGGGTCTACGCGATATTTGTCCTCGCTTAACCCTATAAAAGCGCTGATGGTGAGTTCTTTATTTGGATTACTTGCTTTTTCTTGGCAAGAACAACATGTGAAAAAAGCAAGTAGCAGAATTACGATTACTCTTGACAAAATATGAAAAGAAAATTACTTTATTGATATTTTCCTCGTCACCCTACCCACTTTTACAATATAGCACCCTTTGGGTAAGTTCAAATCATAATGCCGGTCCATACCTTCCACCTTGATGCTCGCAACACGCACGCCTGCAACATTATAAACATGCATGGTCTCACCGTCAGCCCCAGTAACATGTATGGTGGAAGCCTTGACAGAAATAGTTATTTCCTGATTATCTATATCAATAATTTCTATCGCAGCAGTTGTGTGGCTATATGCAGGGATGGAAAACAATAAAGCCACAACAAATGGTATTATGAGTAACTTTCTTGCCATAAATGTACATTTTATCATGGCAAAGATACACTAATTTTATTACAAATCAAAATTTTACAAATGTTTTTCAACTTTACACATCAAAAACTTCCATTTCATTGGCCAAAAAAGAATTTGGGAACACGGAACGGGCTTCTTCAAGTAACACGTTTTCATCATCATAACGCGCAGAAAAATGCCCAAGAACAAGCTTCTTCACTTGTGCCTTCAAAGCAACCGTTGCCGCTTGGCGAGCCGTACTGTGATAATATAATGATGCCCTGTTTTCATCTTCATCACAGTAAGTGGCCTCATGATAAAGTAAGTCAACGGCATTTAACATCTGGTAAAGATCCGGAATATATCTTGTATCTGAACAATATGCGTAAGAACGCGGTTTGTCTGCTGGCAGCGTAAGATACGTATTAGGAATGACATTTCCATCGGGCGTTGTCCAATCTGCCCCTTGTTTTATATTGTTTCTATAACATTCCGGGATGCCATAAAAGTCCATCATATCCCTACGGATATGTGGCAACGTGGGCTTTTCAGTAAACATATACCCACAGCAGGCAATACGATGGTTCAAAGGAATTGATGTTACAGCAATACTACCGTCCTCATAAACAATATATGGCAACGTTGTATCTACACCGTGGAAACACACTTCATATTCCAAGCCTTTGCAGAAAAAATCCATTTGCAGTTTCAATATTGACTCTAAATCTTCCGGAGCATATACATGTAACGGAGCTGTGCGTCCAAGCATTCCAAACGTCGAAATCAATCCTATCAATCCAAAACAATGGTCACCATGCAAGTGACTGATAAAAACTGCAACAACCTTATTAAAATGTATCCTCGCTTTCCTTAATTGGATTTGCGTACTTTCCCCACAGTCAACCATGAAAAACTTATCTCTTATTTCGATTATCTGAGAGGACGCACAATGCCTTAATGTTGGAAGAGCGCTGCCACATCCAAGAATGCGAATCTTAAATGGTTGCATAGAAACAGTTGTTATTGAACCGTTCTTGTATTCCTTGCCTTTGCACTTTGTTTTAGCATTCGCTTATACCCATAAATGCCATTATTGTTTTCCAAATATAAGGAATCAGGACCAAGTGCATATACATCAAACGTGTCAGGTGTAAGAATCAGTTTGCCGTTTAAGATTTTCCATTCTGTATAAGGCTTGGGCTCTCCGGTATTACTAATAACCGTTCCACCTTCAACTATTTCAAATTTTTTGTCAAGACTGCTCCAAACACCCTGCAATGACGTGAGATTAATTACTTTTTTAGCAAACATTTCTTCATTTAGCCCTTCAACACGCTCACCGATAACGGCAATACGGTCTCCAACAAAAAGTCCGCCCTGCACATTTGCACAAGTATCAAGTCCTTCAAGCGTATATACAATGGTATCACCTTTGTCTGTGACAAGTTCCAAAGTATGCATGGCTGTACCTTCTCCACACTTTCCATAAACAGTTGTATCGACAACGGTGCTGTCTCCTGCAATTTTTATCACTGAAACACTCTTTTTCTTATCGTTGCACCCAGCAATAATCATTGCGCACATGAATAAGATTAAACTTTTAAATGTTTTCATCTTCATATCCTATTTATTTAATATTTTCATTTTGCTTCGCTTCATTCCATAATTCATCCATTTCTCCCAACGTCATCTCGGTCAAAGGCTTGCCTGCTTTTATAGAATGGTCTTCTATATAATTAAAACGATTTATGAATTTCTGATTTGTGCGTTCCAAAGCATTGTCAGGATTCAGATGATAAAGACGCGCAGCATTAATTACACTAAACAAGAAATCGCCTAACTCTTCGGTCGATTTTTCTTTGTCCTCTTTACGCAATTCCTCCTCAAGTTCGTCAAGTTCTTCTCTCACCTTCTTCCAGACATCTCCCCTATCTTCCCAGTCAAATCCTACATTCCTTGCCTTATCCTGTATTCTGTAAGCTTTTATCAATGACGGCAATGCGTCAGGCACACCGGAAAGCACCCTCTTATTTCCGTCTTTTTCTTTTAGCTTTATTTGTTCCCAATTCTCGGTCACTTGTGCCGCCGTGTCAGCTTTCACTTTACCGTAAACATGAGGATGTCTGAATATCAGTTTATCTGCTTCTTTGTTACAAACATCAGCTATGTCAAAATCTCCGGTCTCGCTACCGATTAACGCATAAAAGCAAACATGAAGCAACACATCGCCCAATTCTTTACAAACATTCTTCGTATCGCCTTTCATTAACGCGTCACACAACTCAAATGTTTCTTCTATTGTATTGGGCCTAAGGCTTTCATTAGTCTGTTTCCTGTCCCATGGACATTTCACACGCAGATTGTCAAGTACATCTATAAGTCGGCCAAATGCCTCTAATTTCTCTTCCCTTGTATGCATAAACTACATTTTAACTATGCAAATGTAGATATTTTCCACGAATATTTAGTAAATTTGCATCGTTTTTTGTTGATTAAAATAAAACTCATATACAAAAATGGAATTAGCAAGCAAATACGACCCGAAAGAAGTCGAGTCGAAATGGTATCAATATTGGCTTGACAAAAAGCTGTTCAGTAGTAAGCCCGACGGACGTGCTCCATACACCATAGTCATACCTCCACCCAATGTAACAGGCGTGCTGCATATGGGACACATGCTGAACAACACAATCCAAGACATTTTGGTAAGACGTGCCCGAATGGAAGGCAAAAACGCTTGTTGGGTTCCAGGCACAGACCATGCGTCAATTGCCACGGAAGCAAAAGTCGTCAACAAATTAGCCCAACAAGGCATAAAGAAAACAGACCTTACGCGTGACGAGTTTCTCAAGCACGCATGGGATTGGACACATGAGCATGGGGGTATCATATTAAAACAGTTGAGAAGGCTCGGTGCAAGTTGCGATTGGGACAGAACCGCCTTTACGATGGACGAAAAGCGTTCCGAAGGTGTTATCAAAGTATTCTGCGACCTTTATAATAAGGGACTGATTTATCGGGGTGTGCGCATGGTGAATTGGGACCCAAAAGCCAAAACTGCACTAAGCGATGAAGAAGTAATTTATAAGGAAGAGCACAGCAAGCTGTACTATCTCCGTTACATGGTGGTGGAAGAGCCGGGAAAATATGCGGTTGTAGCCACAACGCGTCCTGAAACGATCATGGGTGATACGGCCATGTGCATTAATCCGGACGACCCCAAGAACACATGGCTCAAGGGCAAACATGTAATCGTACCGCTTGTAAACCGCCAGATACCGGTGATAGAAGACAGCTATGTTGACATTGAGTTCGGTACCGGTTGTCTGAAAGTCACACCGGCACATGACATCAACGACCATGCTCTCGGATTAAAACACAATCTTGAAACTATTGACATTTTCAACGATGACGGCACAATATCTGAAGCCGCAGGCTTGTATGTCGGAATGGACCGTATGGACGTGCGCAAAAAGATTGGGCAAGACTTAAAAGACGCAGGTCTGATGGAAAAGGTCGAAGACTATACAAATAAAGTGGGTTTCTCTGAAAGGACAAACGTCCCCATCGAACCTAAGCTGTCTACACAATGGTTCTTGAAGATGCAACATTTTGCAGACCTTGCCCTTGCTCCAGTCATGAACGACGATATAAAGTTTTATCCGTCAAAGTACAAAAACACATACCGCCATTGGCTTGAAAACATAAAAGACTGGTGTATAAGCCGCCAGTTGTGGTGGGGGCACCGTATCCCTGCATATTATCTGCCTGGTAACGGCGGCTATGTAGTCGCGGAAACGCCCGAAAAAGCACTTGATTTGGCTAAAGAAAAAAGCGGCAACAATAATCTTACAATATCAGACTTACGCCAAGACGACGATTGTCTCGATACGTGGTTCTCATCATGGCTTTGGCCGATTTCCGTTTTTGATGGAATAAACAACCCGGAGAACGAGGACATCAAATATTATTATCCTACTTCCGACCTTGTTACAGGCCCTGACATCATCTTCTTTTGGGTGGCCCGCATGATTATGGCCGGTTATGAATATCGCGGTACAATGCCTTTCAAAAATGTTTATTTCACAGGTATTGTGCGCGACAAGCTCGGACGCAAGATGAGCAAGAGCCTCGGCAACAGTCCCGACCCAATAGAACTTATTGAGAAATTCGGAGCCGACGGTGTGCGCATGGGCATGATGTTGTCCGCACCGGCTGGCAACGACATCCTATTTGATGAAAGCCTGTGCGAACAAGGCCGTAATTTCAACAACAAGATATGGAACGCCTTTCGCCTTATTAAAGGTTGGGATGTGGCAGACACAGAACAGCCGAATGCAAGTAAAATAGCGGTAAACTGGTTTGAGGCAAAACTCAAGATGACGAACGCCGAACTTGACGACTTGTTTAAGAAATACCGCATATCGGAGGCACTTATGGTTGTATACCGTTTGTTCTGGGACGAGTTCTCAAGCTGGTATCTTGAAATGGTTAAGCCGGCTTACGGTTCACCTCTCGACCGTAAGACATACGACATGACATTAAGTTTCTTCAACGACCTGCTGAAAATGCTGCATCCGTTTATGCCTTTCATCACGGAAGAATTGTGGCAGCACATATACGACCGCAAGGACGGTGAAAGCATCATGCTTGACCGATTGTCCATCTCTTCTCCGACAGATACGGATAAACAACTGGCTGATGACATAGAATGCGTAAAACTGATAATCGGCAACATCAGGACAATACGAAACCAAAAGAACATATCGCCGAAGGAGCAACTTGAATTGCAAGCAATAAACAACAATAAATATTCTGCTTACAACGACATTACGCTTAAAATGGCTAATCTAAGCAGCATAAGCATTGTAGACGGGAAAGCCGCCGACACGGTGCAGTTCATGGTAGGAACTGACGAATATGCCGTACCTGTGGGTAACCTTATCGACGTCGCCGCCGAAATAGAGAAGCAGGAGGCTCAATTGAAACACCTTGAAGGCTTCCTTGCAGGAATAAAGAAAAAGCTTGCCAACGAAAAGTTTGTTGCCAATGCACCTGAAGCCGTAGTCGCATTGGAAAGGAAAAAGCAAAGCGATTCTGAAGAGAAAATTGCAGCTTTGCGGCTATCCTTGGCTGAATTGAAAAACAAGAAATAAGTATATTTAGAAGCCGCACCAAGACGCACACACTCTTTTGGTGCGGCTTTTTATTTTCACTTTTATACATTTACCCATGAAACCGTTTAGATTTTCAGTCCATTACGCTTTTATTTTAATTGCATTTGTCATGGCTACAGCGTTCACGTCATGTAGCGATGATGGAGAATTGCCGCCTTATCCTGACAAGGCAAAACAGACGGTCATAATGTATATGCCGTGGGCCGACAATACTATACATTACTATTTTGAAAAGAACATATCTGCATTTGAGGCAGCCATTGAGCGCAATCATGGACTTGACGGTAATCAGTTAATCGTTTTTATAGCTGAAAATGGGCAACAATCACAAATGTACCGCATTTATTATTACGACGGAAAATGTCGACGGGAAACATTGAAAACGTATGATTTTGCATCATGCGACTATACTACTCCTGAAGGAATATCACAAATAATAAGCGATGCGATAGCCGCTGCACCGGCTTCCACTTACGCATTAGCCATAGGATGTCATGGCATGGGATGGGTACCGGCTGGAACAGATGTCGGGACTCGTATTGCCGCGAAAAGCGTTCAGTCCACAAATGCTTACCCAACTCGCTTTTTCGGCAGTGGTGTCGGCGATGACCCAACATATCAAACAGACATACTGACGCTGGCGGAAGGAATTGCTGATACAGGGGTGAAAATGAAATATATCTTGTTCGACGACTGCTACATGTCTAACATTGAGACTGCTTATGATTTGAGAAACGTTACCGATTATCTGATAGCGTCAACATGTGAAATAATGATTGACGGTATGCCGTATGATGAAATAGGCATCGACCTATTGAACAACAAATTCAAAAATGTCGTAGATAAATTCTACAACCACTATTCCAACTTCAGTCCTCATCCTTGCGGCACAATCGGTGTGACAGACTGTCGTGAAGTTGAAAAAATGGCTTATATTATAAAGCAAATCAATGATGTTTACGCCAATTTATCATGTGATATAACTGACATACAAGACCTTGACGGTTTTGAAAACACTATATTCTTTGACCTTGGCGACTATGTATCGCATCTTTGTTCCGACCAAACACTCCTTTATGCCTTCAACGAGCAACTTAACAGGTTGGTTCCATACAAAGCAAATACAGAAACATACTACACGGCAATGTACGAATACAAAGAATACCCCATAAACACATTTTCTGGCATTACAATCTCCGACCCGTCGATAAACCGGAGCATTGCAAATGTAAAGACACAGACAAACTGGTATCGGGACACACACTAACAGAATTAAGAGTTAAAAATTAAGAGTTAAGAAAATATGTCTTGCCAATTAAGGACAAAAGTATTTTTCTTAACTCTTAATTCTTAACTCTTAACTTCTCAGTCTCTTTTAAAAATATCCCTGGTATATACCTTGTCTTTCACGTCATCAAGGCAGGCGTCATAACGGTTAGCGATGATGGCCTGGCTCTGCTGCTTGAAATCGTCAAGATTATTGACTACAACGCTGCCGAAGAAGGTGCTGCCGTCTTCCAGCGTAGGCTCGTAAATGATTACTTCAGCACCCTTAGCCTTAATGCGCTTCATTACCCCTTGGATGCTCGACTGGCGGAAGTTGTCGCTGTTCGACTTCATCGTCAAGCGGTAAACTCCTATGACGCACCGCCTCTCTTCCGAAGGATTGAAGTCGCCACGGTTGTAATAGTCGTAATATCCGGCCTTGTGCAGTACGCGGTCGGCTATGAAATCCTTGCGCGTGCGGTTGCTTTCTACGATGGCTTGAATAAGGTTCTCCGGCACATCCGCATAATTTGCAAGGAGCTGCTTGGTGTCCTTTGGCAGGCAATAGCCGCCATATCCGAACGACGGATTATTATAATGTGTACCTATGCGCGGGTCAAGACATACGCCGTTGATTATGGCCTGCGTGTCAAGTCCTTTCATTTCAGCGTATGTATCAAGCTCATTAAAATAAGATACGCGCAAGGCAAGATACGTGTTGGCAAACAGCTTCACGGCTTCTGCTTCGGTCAGCCCCATGAACAGAGTATCAACGTTTTCTTTTATCGCACCTTCCTGCAACAACGCGGCAAATTCACGTGCAGCCTTGTCAAGGCGCATGTCGCCTTCGGGACGGCCAACGATGATGCGGCTCGGGTAAAGATTGTCGTAAAGAGCCTTGCTCTCACGCAGGAATTCAGGCGAGAATATAACGTTGTCCGTATTCATCTTCTTTCGTATCATTTCCGTGTAACCTACGGGAATGGTACTCTTAATCACCATTATGGCATCAGGATTTACGCTCTTTACGAGCTCTATCACCTCTTCCACATGGCTTGTGTCAAAATAATTCTTCACCGGGTCATAATTCGTTGGCGCCGCTATTACCACGAAGTCGGCGTCGCTGTAAGCCTGCGCGCCGTCGAGCGTAGCGGTAAGGTCAAGCTGTTTTTCAGCCAGATACTTCTCAATGTAGTCGTCTTGTATCGGTGATTTGCGTTGGTTGATAAGTTCCACCTTTTCAGGTATCACGTCTACGGCCGTAACATGGTGGTGCTGGCTTAAAAGCGTGGCGATGCTCAGCCCCACGTAGCCCGTACCGGCTACGGCTATCTTGATGTTTTTTTCCATAATACAAACTATTAATGTAAATGCAAAATTACATGTTTTTCCTTATACTGGCAAGCTAACGACGCAATTTTTCATTCTCCCGTATAAGTAGCTGACAATCAAGGGCTTTATTAAAGACCGTCTTTGACATTCCCAAATGCCGTCTTTAAGCTTGCCAAAGACGGCATTTGGGAGTGCGGTTTGCCGTATATTCAAATACTGGACATAATTATTGATACTGCAATTACGTATTAGTCTGTCGTCTGACCGGCATTGAGCTTACAGCGCAACCTCCTGAACCGATGTATTCATAATGCCTACCTCCCGAGTAAAACCTTTCTCAAGGTGCGCCTCAAAGCATGGTATATCTTTTTGTAATATGGTTTTCCGGTCACTTTCGGCAAGACTTCAAGAAAGCTCTTACCAGACGAAAGCATGTCGAAAAACTCCTTGCGTCGCTTAGTCTCGCGTATTTCCGAATTAAAGCCACCGTTGTATGGCGCTGCCAAAGACAGGCCTACCGGTCTCGTTTCCATATTCAAGGCAGCAAAAGCGGCATCGCCCTTCTCCGTATTCACAAGCACAAGGCTTACGCCCTTAGTGTCTGCGAAGCCAGGCATCACCTTACCTACTCCCCAGAAATCGCCCAAAGTCAAGTCGCTTTTGCTCCGTCCTTGCTTGCACTTACACCTGTAACATGACGGACGAAGGTAAATGTTTTTGAGGAAACCGCGCATAAATGGATTGTCAAAGAACATATCGAACAACAAAACTGTATTTTTGTCCGCCTCAAAGGCGGCCTCTCCACGGACAACAAAACTGTATTTTTCCCAGCCGTACGGTTGCTTGTCTCTAAAGTCTATACCTGTTATCACAGGCACAAATTTTAGAGACGAAGACAAAACTGTATTTTTCCCAGCCGCCCTTCGGGCGGAAGGCGACAATGCCTCACCAAGATATTTGCGCCAAACGCCAGGACTTGGCGCGCCGTGGCATAGCAACTCAACCGCCAGCAGTCCGTCATAATCTTTACGAAGGTATCCGCGCAACCCCGCAATCTGGCATGGCGTACCGACAAACATCACTTCACGCCCGGCTCTCAAAAACTTTTCCGCGTCACGGAAACTGCTTTCTACACGGCTCTGAACATACTTGCTGCCCATCATACGCCTGACACCGTCAAGCGTCTCGGCATAAGTATGCTTCACTTCCCACCGTTCGTCAAACACGGCACCAAACACAACTCCACCCCGCCTAATAACATCCTTTGCCAAGGCGATGAACACTCCGCCCGAAGAACTTGCCATGCGCTCGCCGTCGTCACGGTTCTTAGCGGCAAGGACTTTGTTTGCATCCATCGGTTCGCCGACGTTAAGCAACGGACATACCGCCTCACACAGTCCACACCCTATACATTCAGCCTCGTCCACATGCGGATATAAAAAGCCCTCGTCATCCTCTCGCATGGAAATGCACTGCTTCGGGCACTTCTGGACACATGCTGAACATCCGCAACAATCGTGTTTGTCTATGATATGTATCATTTCCTAAACTTGTTTTTCAAGATTTTCAATCTTTCACGAATAAATACACGTTCATTGCTTGTAAGACCAAGGCAATAAACCGTAGCCGCAACCGCCACCAACGAAACTGCGCATACAAGCAAAAAACGCAATAACGAAGGTTGCATTAAAAGATAAACGGTCAAAGGCACAACGGCTGATGCCACCGTAACACTTGCCATTGGCAACACCGCCTTACGGCAATAAGCCCTCAATGACAGGCCTATGAGCGAACGCAGCATCCATAGCCTTGCAAACAAGGCAACACAGAACACTATGAGTTGGACGACAAAAACACCCTCTGGTGAAGAATTTAGTTTCAATGCCACGTATGATATTGGCAATATCATTATAAGCATTGTGCCAACTACCGATTGGTACTTACGTATCCGCCCGGTTGCCGAAGCGGCCTGTATAAGGGGATTTGCCAAACTGTCAACCATTGAAATCACGAGGATTAGGCGTACAAACGCAACCGTGTGTTCAGGCACTATACCGAGCCACCACTGCAATACAACTTGTGTCTCTAAAATAACAGGCATTGACAAAAGCAACAACAGGTAATAAGAAAACTTGGAACTGGTGAATACCAAGCCGTACATATAATCCATATCGCCTGCCGCATACGACTTGGTTATCTGTGGGTTTAAGGCCGTCTGGAAATTAACGCAAAAACCCTTGATGGCATTCTGCACCTGCACTGCTATTCCGCGTGCCGCATTTACGGCAGGACCGAAAAACATATTGAGCAGCACGTTCAGTCCTTGTGTAAACGCTACGGCTGCTATATTGCCGAACAAGCTCCACCCGGCAAAGCCGGTCATCTCCTTGAAAAGGCGGCTGTCCCATATCGGGCGATAACATGTTTCGGTAAAATGCTTATACCCATACCTGCCGTAAATAAGGCAAATCAATACCTGTACAAGCAGCATTAGCACGGCGTAAAGCTTCAACTTGTCTATGTCGTAAATAACGAGCAGATAAACAATCAGCAACTTGAGCACAACTTCCAAGACGGAGATATAAGCAAAAGCACCCATACGCTCATGTGCTATTATCGCCGCATTGTATGGTATGCTCATCACCATCACCACGGAAGACAGCACCGAGGCCTGATACACCCACAGCGCAGCTGAAAACCTTTCGGCCGGTATATTAAGATAGGTATATACGAACCACAGGCCGACCGTCTCCGAAAGCAGCAGAACAAGGAAAGAAATGATGGCATGGATGTTTACGCTTGTACAGAAGACCAGATGCAGACGGGAGGCGTCGCCACGACCAAGTTCAAAATTCAAGTAACGCTGCGTAGCCGCCGCCATGGCTCCGTTGAAAAACGAGAACATGGCAACAAAACCACCGACAACATTGTATAGTCCATAATCTTCAACACCAAGGACATTCAACACCACACGGCTCGTATAAAGGCTCACCGCCATGGTGAACAGCATCCTGACATAAAGCAGGAACGTGTTTTTGGCTATACGCTTGTTTGCCTCGGCTGATGTAGACATGTGTCTATCGTTTTCTTACATATTTACGCCAAGTGTCAGATGAACGCAACGGTCAGTCCGGCCATAACAATGCTTACCATCGACATCAGCTTTATCAATATATTAAGCGATGGGCCTGACGTGTCCTTGAACGGGTCGCCCACGGTGTCACCCACAATAGCCGCTTTATGACACGGTGACCCCTTGCCACCGAAATTACCTTCCTCTATCATCTTTTTCGCATTGTCCCATGCTCCGCCAGAATTAGCCATGAAAACCGCAAGCGTAAAACCTGTTGACATTCCACCAACAAGCAGTCCCAAGACTCCAGCAACACCAAGCACCATTCCAACAACAACGGGTATCACTATCGCCAAAAGCGACGGCAGTATCATCTCACGTAGTGCCGAACGGGTGGAAATCTTTATGCAACGGTCATAGTCTGGCGTAGCCTTGCCTTCCAATATGCCCTTGATTTCGCGGAACTGCCGCCTCACCTCTTCGACCATAGAGCCTGCGGCACGGCCAACCGCCCCCATCGTTATGCCACTGAACATGAATGCAGCCATTGCGCCGACAAACACACCAACAAGCACATTAGGATTCATCAGGTTTACCTGGAAAAAGTCAATCATGTCAAGCAGTCCGGCATTGTCCGGGTTAAAAATGTTCCCTACGTTGTCAATGAACGTCTTTCCCTCGGCAACAGCCCGTGACATGTTGATTTTTATTTCCTCAATATATGAAGCAAGAAGTGCCAACGCTGTAAGTGCCGCACTGCCAATAGCAAACCCTTTGCCTGTAGCAGCGGTAGTATTGCCCAGCGCATCGAGCGCATCTGTACGCTTGCGCACTTCCGGGTCAAGGCCGCTCATCTCCGCATTACCACCAGCATTATCGGCAATCGGGCCGTAAGCATCGGTGGCAAGTGTTATCCCAAGTGTCGAAAGCATACCTACGGCAGCTATGCCAATGCCATAAAGTCCTTTTGATATACTCTCCGAACTCATTGACATGTCAAATCCGTTGGCGCAAAGATAGCTTGCAATAATGGCTACGGATATGGTAACAACGGGTACCATGGTAGAAATCATGCCTGTGCCGATACCTTTTATTATTACGGTAGCCGAACCCGTCTCCGACGACTTGGCTATGCTCTTCGTCGGCTTGTAGCTCTGGCTGGTGTAATATTCCGTCGCGGCCCCGATTATGACACCAGCCGCAAGGCCGCTAATTACCGAGAACGAAACGCCAACCCAGTTCTCTATGTCAAGCAGATAGAGTATTACAAATGTAGCAACGGCGATGAGGCAGGCCGACACGTTTGTGCCGAGGCTCAATGAATGGAGCAAATCCCTCATCGTTGCACCTTCCTTTGTACGCACCATGAATATTCCGGCTAATGAAAGGAATATGCCTACTGCTGCTATAAGCATCGGAGCTATGACGGCCTTAAGCTGCATGTCGCCGTTCAATGCGAAAGCAGTAGCACCAAGAGCTGCGGTACTAAGTATGCTGCCACAATAGCTTTCATACAGGTCTGCACCCATACCGGCTACGTCACCGACATTGTCGCCCACGTTATCCGCAATAGTTGCAGGGTTGCGCGGGTCGTCTTCCGGGATGTTGGCTTCGACTTTGCCCACAAGGTCTGCACCAACATCGGCAGCTTTTGTATATATACCACCGCCTACACGGGCGAACAATGCCTGCGTAGACGCCCCCATTCCGAAAGTAAGCATTGTCGTTGTAATGGTTACAAGGGCTGCATTCTCACCTTCATAAAAGGCACTAAGCAAGACAAACCATACGGCAATGTCAAGCAGCCCGAGACCAACGACAACAAGTCCCATCACCGCCCCGCTCCTGAATGCTATCTTCAAACCGCGGTCAAGGCTTTTGCTTACGGCGTTAGCTGTGCGTGCAGAAGCATACGTTGCAGTCTTCATTCCGAAGAAACCGCACAGTCCTGAGAATATTCCACCTGTAAGAAAGGCGAAAGGCACCCACGGGTTCTGCACATGGAGGACATACGACATGAACGCAAAAACAAGACAAAGTATGACGAATATCAAAGTCACGACCTTGTACTGCTGCCTTAAATAAGCCATAGCACCGATGCGCACGTACCCGGCAATTTCCTTCATACGGTCGGTTCCTTCATCTTCCTTCATCATGTACTTGAAGAAATACCACGCCATTGCCAACGCGCAAACCGATGCGAACGGCACAAGCCAAAATACTAACGGAATATTCATAATATTTGATTTAATTAAAACCTGAACGATAACTGCGTGTCAATCATGCTGTAATTATGCTTTGCAAGAGAGCGGTCGTTTACAAATGCGTATTCAAGATTTATTTGAAGGTTCTTGACAAACATGTAATCCAAGCCCAACTCGTAATAAGTCTTGCTCGTACCCCACTCCGCCTGCGGACGATACATGTCGTAACGCGCCTTAACATGCAGTTTCTTTTTTATTACCGGGGCAATCGCCAAGGCGTAAAAGCCGTCAGCCTTGTTGCCTGACGCATAGTTAACATCGTCTTTCTTAGCGTCGGAACTTTGGTTGTACACCGTGCTGAAGCCGTAGCCCGTCGAGTGTATGTATTCGGAACGCAGCGTCCAGTCATCAAAAACATACTCCCCGCTTATTGCATAGCGATACTTTCCGAGGCTCTTCACTCCGTTTTCGCCTTTGCGTGCATACGAGCCAGCCCAACCGAACGCGCCTATGCGCAATCCTGCAACCGGCATAACCCATGCACCGCCGATTACGTCTTTCCTGTTGTCAACATCCTTTGTATTGATGCCTTGGCCGTTGAATACGCCTATCTGGTAATGAAACAAATAGCGGCCTGACGCATTTTTCAACAAATCGCCTTGCAACTGTACACCAATATCGCGGCCATTTGAGGCATGTTCGCCAGTCCTGTCGTTGAAGCCAGCCAGCTTACTGACATTCTGTGAATACCCCATAAATCCCTGGTCAATGGGATTCATAGGGTTTTCAAACGTAAAAGGACGCTTGAACTGGCCTGCTTTTATTTTAAGGAAAGGCAACTTCTGCCACTCTATATACACGTCAACCATTCTCGGACTATCGCCTAATGTCGAAGTGTTGCCGTTGATTTGTCCCTGCAACTTATAAGCGAAATCACCAAGTATGCGCCCGTCAAGCGACAAACGTATCATCCTTACATTAAACGAATTGCTTTCCGCTCCGTGCTGTCCGCTGTATTGGTACTGGCCGATAGCATAGCCGCTGAACTTCGGCTTGTCAAAAAGCTTCGCCTTCTCCTGCGCTGACACGCAGATGAAAGTAAAAAGGTAAAAAAGTAAAACGGTAATTTTATAATTCATAGTTTACGCTTCATAATTCATTATTGAGCGTTAAAAGCTCACTTCCTGTCATCTTATTTCAAGCAATACGACGTTCTCCACATGCGGCGTATGCGGAAACATATCAACCGGTTGCACCGCCTTCACCTTATAATATTGGTCTAACAAAGCGAGGTCACGCGCCTGCGTGGCAGGGTTGCAACTGACATATACAATGCGCTTCGCGCTGGTACGTATTATGGTCTGCACCACATCAGGGTGCATTCCTGCGCGTGGAGGGTCGGTAATGATTACGTCCGGGCGGCCATTTGCTGCAATGAAATCCTCGGTAAGGATGTCTTTCATGTCGCCTGCATAAAACTCAGTGTTGTCGATACCGTTTATTTCAGAGTTCACCTTGGCGTCCTCTATGGCCTCGGGCACATACTCTATACCGATTACCTTGCGTGCCTTGCGTGCTACGAAGTTGGCTATTGTGCCGGTACCCGTGTACAGGTCATACACAAGTTCTTCGCCGGTAAGTCCGGCAAAGTCGCGCGCTACTGAATAAAGGCGCAACGCCTGGTCTGTGTTTGTCTGGTAAAAGCTCTTTGGCCCAACCTTGAATTTCAGTCCGTCCATGGTTTCATATATGTAACCATTACCCTTAAATACCTGTATGTCAAGGTCGTTGAACGTATCGTTAAACTTTTGGTTGTCAACGTATAGCAACGAACTGATTTCCGGGAAGCCGTCGGCAATATGCTGAAGCAAGGCTTTCGCACGCTCTTCATCACCATCTTCATCATAATGGAACTGTACAAGCACCATCCATTCGCCAGTGTCCGAATTGCGTATTACGATGTCGCGCAGCAACCCGTGCTTGCTCCTTTGGTTGAAGAATGTCATGCCCGTAGCATAAGCATAGTCACGGATGGCGTTGCGTATGCGGTTGTGCAGGTCGTCCATAAGCCAACACTTCTCTATCGGAAGTATTTTGTCGAACGCCCCGGTTATGTGAAAACCTATGGCGTTCATCTGCGTATATTCCGTCTCTGCGGCAACTTCCTCCTTTGTCAGCCAGCGTTTGTCAGAGCATCCGAACTCAAGTTTGTTGCGGTAACCGAACGTTTTTTCAGAGCCGAGGATAGGCAGAATGTCAGGCAACTCTACCTTGCCTATGCGCGTAAGCTGGTCGTGCACCTGCCGTTGCTTCATCTTCAATTGCTCTGCATACGGCACACTCTGCCACTTACAACCACCGCACAAACCGAAATGGGCGCACTGCGGCTTTACCCTTATGTCGCTTGGCTTCACTATTCTTATGATTTCCGCCTCGCAATAGCTATGCTTCTTACGGCGCACCTGCAAGTCTACCACATCGCCGGGAACGGCAAACGGCACGAATACCACAAAGTCGTCAACTCTCGCCAGAGCCTTGCCTTCCGCCGCATAGTCTGTTATGGTTACGTTCTCCAATACTGGTAACGGTTTCTTTTTCCTACTCATATATAAGAAAGGTGTGAATTTTGGTACAAAAGTAATACAAAAAAATGAATATGGCAGGCTATCAACGGATTTAAATCTGAAATGTTTGTGAAAATGGATTTATGGATTATATTTGCAGAAAATTAGCCGTTAAAACAAACATTCGTATGCAAACACGCAAAAAGCCAATAACCGACGATACAGAAATAAGGATATACGAGAGGTTGCCCAAAAATTTATTTATATCGTTGCTATGCCTGATGTTCGCCGTTGGAGGCATATTCATCCTTAGAGACGATAGTGCAGGAACAGCCTTAAAGATAATAGGCGGCTGGCTGAACATCCTGTTTTTCGGGCTTGGCGGCCTGTTTATGCTCGGTTCCACATTATATAAAAGGTTAAGGCGCATACCTTCCTTAATCATACGCGACGACTGCGTTTGCATTTACATACCACTGAAAAACAAATATGACATCATCTTGTTCAAGAACGTAAACAGTTTCAGCTTGACTAAACTAAGTATGACGAAGCTGATTTCTGTAAACTACAAACCTGCCGAAATGATTAAAGAATTTGACAGATGCAGCCACATCGAGCAGCTGTTGATGACGTTCAATTACAAGACAATCAACGCATTAAAAAGCATTCCGGCTGAAAACTTAACCTTAAGCACGAAGAGAATCTGTGCTATATTGAACAGCAAACTTGCAAGTTAACACAAGTTCGGCATAAAGATTGTACTTTATGCCGAACCCATCAATACATTCTTAACGTCTGTCCGGTATAAGAAAACATCCTTTGTAGGGACATAATTCATTATGTCCGCACGCCGCGGAGAGGCGTATTGTCCAAACGCAGTATAATAAAAACGTTCTTACAGAACGTGCGGACATAATGAATTATGTCCCTACAAAGGGTGTTTTCGCTATTTTGGGAAATAGAAGTTATGCCGAACTAACGTATTCTTAGTCATTACATCATTGTCAGCAATGGAACGAAGCGCGTACAAGCTCGTCCATAAGCTTATCGTCTTGCTCCGCCTTTGCACGCAATCCGGCATCGTCGAAGCCGCGTAGCTTGCTTATTATGCCGTCGAGCATACGCGGCGAGAACACTCCGCCGGCCTCGTACACGCCGCGATGCCGCTCAAGCCAACCGGCTGATGCCGCGCAGCAATCGGGCAACTGCTCGAACTTGTCGTTATTGCTGCCGCTTTCTCCTAATCCCACATACTTGTCTGCCGCTATGCCGAGAGCCTTGCCCTCGTCCATCTCCAAGCCGTAACGGCACGCCACGCACAAGCCGGCCATAAGCTGATAAACGTCGGCCGAAGCGTCTGGCGAGCGCATCTCCACGGTCTGCTTCGAACTGTCCGACGGCAATACGTGCCCGCAAAGCTCATCCGCCCTACCCCAATCAGCACTTTCAACGCTATCGGATTTTTCACTTTTCACTTTTACCTTTTCACTTTTGAAGTTCCATCCCAACGGCACACGCACGAGCACGGAGCGGTTGCAGTCGCCCCAGCACACGCTCGTGGGCGCTTCCTGATGCGGCACGAGGCGGAAATACGACACGGGAGTCTTGTTGCCGAATGCCGTTATTGACGGTGCAAGCTCCATCATCCCGGCTATTGCGCGGCGCGCCTCGGCGGAGAGCTTGCCGCCGGAGGTCATGCAGTTGCGCCCGTCCTTCATCATGCGCATGTGTATATGCAAGCCCGAACCGGCCTTGCCCGCGGTGATTTTCGGGGCGAACGTTACGTCAAGGCCGTACTCGTAAGCGAGATTACGTATTACCCACTTGGCCAATACCAACTGGTCGGCCGCGCTCTCTACTGGACATGGCAGGAACTCTATTTCGTTCTGCTCGTACACCTTGCCGTCTTCGGTAAAGTTGCCCACCTCCGAATGTCCGTACTTTATTTGTCCGCCGGTCTGCGCGATGTAGTCCATGCACTTCTTGCGGAACTCGCCCAACTTGGCGAACGGCCCAGACTCGTGGTAGCCGCGCTGGTCTACGGCGGGGAACATGCCGTCGTCTTCGGCTATTACATAATACTCCAGCTCGCCCATGGCCTCGTAAGTCATGCCGGTAGAAGCAGTGAATGCCGCGGCGGCTCGGTGTAACGTCAGCTCAGGGGAGCAGGCAAAGGGTCGCCCGTCTTTGTCGAAAAACGAGCAGAGCAGGCATAATGTGGGTGTTTCGGAGAACGGACTGACAAACGCCGTGCTGAAACGCGGCAGCACGTAAAGGTCGCTGCTCTCGGCCTCTACGAACGACGGGAAAAGGCTCGAGCCGTCAACCCGCTCGCCGTAAGTAAGTATTGTCTCAAGGTAAGCCAGATTGTTAAGCATGAAGTTGAGCGTCTTCACGCGGCCGTCCTCGGCCGGATACATGAAATCGACCATCCTTATGCCTTTTTCGCGGATAAAAGCCACGATGTCGGCCTTAGTCAACTGCGAAGCCGGTTTGCCGAAATGCGCCACAAGGGCGTTGGCGTTCATCTCTACAGTCTTGTCCATAGCAATGATGAGTTAAGGTAAATGTGTAATAAATAAGTTAACAATGGATAGGGAAAACGCCCGCCTGGCGCGCGCCTCCCACGCTTCCGCAAAGTTAAGTATTTTTGCTTCACGGCGCAAATTTCAGGCAACTTATTTTCAGCGCAAATACATATGCGCAGCACCTTCGGCGCAGAGCCTTCGTTTTGACATAACGACACTGATACGGGCATACTGCTTACATCATGATTTCAATTGAACGCCTATAATCGCGATATTTTCAAATAAAAATACTTTTGGCGGGAATAACGCCTAAAAACGTGTGCAAACACAACTACCTGTGTTACAGAGCAATACGGGTTGCGATGGCTATTATGTGCAACAAAAACATCGTTTTAACATTTTTTTTGGACGGTATTTATCGGTGACAAAGACCGTATTTATCACCGGCAAAGACCGTTAATACGACATGCAAAGACGGCATTTACACCTTCAAAACACGGCGTTTTGACATGTAATACGCCGTGTTTCGCGTCACAAAAGACGGTTTTCAGCGTCAAAAAGAGAGTTGCAGAGCACGATAAAATTCTATTTCGAGAGTTTTGACTGACATTTTCAGAATGACATTTTGATAGGTCTAAAACCATTAAAGATTATAATATGTAAAGAGGGCAAACAATATATAACGAACCTTTTGCCGCAAAAAGCGATGAAAAAATTTGGATTTTAATTTAATTTAAGTATCTTTGCATAAGACAAAAAAGAAACTAAAACCTAACGTGAAAACCATACATTAAATTTATGACAGAGAAAAGAGTTTACACCTTCGGCAATGGTAAGGCCGAAGGAAAAGCAGACATGCGAAACCTTTTGGGTGGCAAAGGTGCCAACCTGGCCGAAATGAATCTCATAGGAGTGCCTGTTCCACCGGGCTTCACAATCACCACCGACGTATGCAACGAATATTTCGAGAAGGGCAAGGATGCCGTCGTTGGCTTGCTTAACGACGACGTTGTGGCTTCTGTGCACCATGTGGAGGAGCTGATGAACTGCAAGTTCGGCGACGTGACAAACCCGCTGCTCGTCAGCGTCCGTTCTGGAGCGCGCGCGTCGATGCCCGGCATGATGGACACCATCCTCAACCTCGGCCTTAACGACGAGGTGGTAGAAGGCTTGGCAAAGAAGACCGGCAACGAGCGTTTTGCATACGACAGCTACCGCCGCTTCGTACAGATGTACGGCGATGTGGTGCTTGGAATGAAGCCTGTAAACAAGGAAGACATCGACCCGTTCGAGGCTATCATACAGAAAGTAAAGGCCGTGCGCGGCATCACGCTTGACAACGAGATGACCGTAGACGAGCTGAAGCAGCTCGTCAGGCTGTTCAAGGAAGCTATCAAGAACCAGACGGGCAAGGACTTCCCCAACGACCCGATGGAGCAGCTATGGGGTGCCATCTGCGCCGTGTTTGACAGCTGGATGAACGAACGCGCCATACTCTACCGCAAGATGGAAGGCATACCTGCCGAATGGGGTACGGCCGTAACCGTCATGGCGATGGTATTCGGCAACATGGGACCGACATCGGCCACGGGCGTATGCTTCAGCCGTGACGCCGCTACGGGCGAAAACAGCTTCAACGGTGAATACCTTGTCAACGCACAGGGCGAAGACGTTGTGGCCGGAATACGCACGCCGCAGCAGATAACCAAGGAACGCTCTATCAAATGGGCGCAGCAACAGGGCATATCTGAAGAGGTGCGCGCCGCAAAATACCCGTCAATGGAAGAGGCGATGCCCGAGATTTACGCCCAGCTCAACGCATTGCAGGAAAAGCTGGAGCACCACTACCACGACATGCAGGACATGGAGTTCACCGTACAGGAAGGCAAACTCTGGTTCTTGCAGACACGTAACGGCAAGCGCACGGGTACGGCCATGGTGAAAATAGCCATGGACTTGCTCCGCGAAGGCGAGATTGACGAGAAGACGGCATTGGAGCGTTGCGAGCCGAACAAGCTTGACGAGCTGCTCCACCCGGTGTTCGACAAGGACGCATTGAAAAGTGCCAAAGTGCTTACACGCGGTCTGCCGGCATCGCCCGGAGCTGCCTGCGGACAAATAGTATTCTTCGCCGACGATGCGGCCAAGATGCACGCCGAAGGCCACCGCGTAGTAATGGTGCGCATAGAGACAAGCCCTGAAGACCTTGCCGGAATGGCTGCTGCCGAAGGTATCGTGACGGCACGCGGCGGCATGACGTCGCACGCGGCGGTCGTTGCACGCGGTATGGGTAAGTGCTGCGTGTCTGGCGCAGGCGCACTGAACGTAGACTACAAGGCCCGCACAGTTGAAATAGACGGAGTTGTGCTTAAAGAAGGCGACTATCTGTCAATCAACGGCTCTACCGGCGAGATTTATCTCGGCGAAGTGAAAACGAAACCGGCTGAGGTAACAGGCGACTTTGCCGACCTGATGAAGCTGTGCGACAAGTACACGAAGCTCGTTGTACGCACCAACGCCGACACTCCGCGTGACGCAAAGGTGGCACGCAACTTCGGCGCTGTAGGCATCGGCCTTTGCCGTACGGAGCACATGTTCTTCGAGAACGAGAAAATCAAGGCAATGCGCGAGATGATACTCGCAGACACGGTGGAAGGCCGCGAAAAGGCTCTCGACAAGCTTTTGCCTTACCAGAAGCAAGACTTCTACGGCATACTCAAGGCAATGGACGGCTATCCAGTCAACATCCGCCTGCTCGACCCGCCGTTGCACGAGTTTGTTCCGCAAGACCTTGCAGAGCAAGAGGTTATGGCTAAGGAGATGGGCATCACCGTACAGAAGATACAGCAGCGCGTGAACAGCCTGAGCGAGCACAACCCGATGCTCGGCCACCGTGGCTGCCGCCTTGGCAACACATATCCCGAAATCACGGCAATGCAGACACGCGCCATCCTCGGTGCAGCCATACAGCTGAAGAAGGAAGGCTTTGACCCGCGTCCTGAAATCATGGTTCCGCTCATCGGTATCGTAAACGAGTTCGACGTTCAGGAGAAGGTCATTCGCCAAACGGCAAAGCAACTGTTTGAAGAAGAAGGCGTTGAAATTCCGTTCCGTGTCGGTACGATGATAGAAATACCACGCGCGGCATTGACGGCCGACCATATAGCCGCAAAGGCAGAATACTTTAGCTTCGGCACAAACGACTTGACGCAGATGACATTCGGCTACAGCCGCGACGACATTGCAAGCTTCCTGCCGGTATACCTGGAAAAGAAGATATTGAACGTAGACCCATTCCAGGTGCTCGACCAGAACGGTGTAGGACAGCTTATCAAGATGGCCGTAGACAAAGGACGCTCCACACGCCCCGAGCTTACATGCGGCATCTGCGGCGAACACGGCGGCGAGCCTTCGTCTGTCAAGTTCTGCCACAAGGTAGGCCTTAACTACGTAAGCTGCTCACCGTTCCGCGTGCCCATCGCACGCTTGGCTGCGGCTCAGGCTGCTGTTGAAGAATAAGCCATTAAAATACGGAAAAAGAAAAAGCCGGAAACGTTATGGTTTCCGGCTTTCTCTTTTTCTATTGTGCTTAATCACTTATTGTCAAATCTTCACTTTACAGGATTGTTTTCATTAAACACCGCCATCCTGCGGTCAAGCTCGTCAATCTGACGGTCTTCCACAAAAGAAGTACAGATGCGCAAGCCCTGCTGGCTGCTGCCTGTGGTTGATAGACATATCGCACTGACACCGTAATACATCAGTTCAAGGGCAAGCTGTCCGCCTGTCATTCCCGGGTAACCGATGGTGAAATAAAAACCATCGGCAATGTCTTCGTCAAGGTCTTTATCGTAGACAATATGGAAGCCATGGCGCAAGAACACCGCCTTTAACTTATGAGCGCGTTCACCATATACGCCTACATCATGACGAAAATCATAAACACCGTCAGAAGCGGCCTTCATCATAGCTGCCATAGCATATTGCGCACTATGGCTTGTACCTGACGATAAGGCGTAAAGCATACGCGTAGAATACACAAGGCCGAAAGTCAATCCTTCGTAACGGGCGCCAAGGTCAGCATAATGGCGCTTAAACAATTTGTCACATATACACACCACGCCTATGCGCTCACCGGCATAGCTAAAAGCCTTGCTGCCGCTAATGAACATCATGTAGTTGTCCGTATATCGTGCAACCGTAGCCTGATAAGGCGGACTGAAAGGCGTACTTAGCTGTTTACGGAAGTCCATTGCGAAATAGGCAAGGTCTTCCATCACTATTGCATCATGCTTGGTTGCAAGCTTTCCGATTGTCTCCAGTTCATCTTCACCAAAACATATCCACGACGGATTGTTAGGATTACTATACACTATGGCGCAGATATTGCCGCGACTAAGGTATTCTTCCAGTTTTACTCCAAGCTTGTCTCCTCGGTAGTCGTAGACATCAAATGTCTCATACTTGATGCCAAGCACTTGCAGTTGCATCTTCTGAACAGGGAATCCAGGGTCGATAAACAGTACAGTATCTTTGCGTTTGTCGGCCTGAGAACATGTGAGGAAAGCAGCAAATGTGCCTTGCATACTTCCACATACGGGCACACAGCTATCTGCCGAGACGTCAACACCGATGAAAGCCTTGACAAAACGGGACGCTTCCTTCTTCAGCTCTGGATTACCTTGTATGTCAGGATATGAATGGGCGATGCCGTCACGCAAAGCCTTCACCTGCGCGTCTACACCTATTTGCGATGCTGGAAGTCCGGGAATGCCCATCTCGAACTTGATAAATTCTACTCCAGACTTATCCTCTGCATAAGCGGCAACAGCCTTCACCTCACGTATCGTGGCCTTTTCAAAATCCTGTATGCCAAAATCACGAATGGCATTGTCTATAAGTTCTTTGCTTATTGGTGTGTTCATATTGCCAATGGATTTTCCGATACACCATTATTTAATACCGTTGCTTATTCCAATTTCAAGAGCCTTTATATTCGCATCTACCACACTTTCGCCTTTACGCGCAAATACGGTACGCACTGCTTGCTCTATCTTAGAACGCTCAATGCCAATAGCTTTGATAGCGGCACCTAACAACACCATATTTGCCGAACGGGGAACGCCATTCTCTTTTGCAAGTTTCTCTATGTCTATCATTACGACATTGTTCAACTTAGAATACTCTTCCCTTATAAGTTCAGCGTCAGGATAATTTGGAATATTCACGAAAGGAACACTTGACGTTATAATCCATCCTCTCTGCTTATTAAGATATGGCAAATATCTAAGTGCCTCCATAGGCTCCATCGAGATTATAACATCGGCCTGCCCGCAAGATATTAAGTCGCTATGTATTGGCGAAGATGAAATACGCAAATTGCTTTGCACATCGCCGCCACGTTGGGACATTCCATGTACTTCGGCCTGTTTGATATTCAGTCCCTCCTGCATTGCAGCTTCGCCAATTACAGTCGCAATGGATAGAATGCCTTGGCCTCCTACTCCACAAAGTATAATATCTGTTTTCATTTTACCAGTCCTCCTTTCTGTTTCTTTTCCCTTAAATGTCTTTGCAATGTCTGCATACATTCACGGCACGGTATTATCACGCTCACTCCATGGTAATTTATCTCGTCACGAAGCAGTTGTTCTATCTCCGGCATATTCTTAGGCAGAGGTACAACTGTCTTCAGATGTTCGTCATTCAATCCCAAACCACGGCAAATTGCCTCAAGCTTGTTAGTTCCGGCAGAGTCCTGCCCACCTGTCATTGCTGTTGTAAGATTGTCGCTTATTATTACCGTTATGTCGGCATTCTCATTGATTGCATCAAGCAGGCCAGTCATGCCGGAATGCGTAAAAGTAGAATCACCTATGACAGCAACGGCAGGCCATTGTCCTGCATCGGCCGCACCTTTCGCCATAGTGATGCTGGCACCCATATCAACCGTGGAATGCAACGCGCGGTATGGAGGCAAAGCGCCAAGCGTATAGCAGCCAATGTCGCCGAATACACGGGCGTTAGGATATTCTTTAAGCACATCATTCAGCGCAGCATACACGTCCCTGTGCCCACAACCTTGACATAATGCAGGTGGACGCGGCACGGTATTCTCGCTCTTCACATACCCTTCGCAACTGTTCAAGCCTAAAGCCTTTTTCAGAATGTCGGGAGTAAGTTCTCCTGTACGTGGCAAATCGCCTGTAAGCGTTCCCTTGATTACGGCATTGCCCGGCATGATACCTGTAAGCGCGTCTTCGATAAATGGTTGTCCTTCTTCAACAACCAGCACGCTGTCGCATTCTTCCGTCATCCTGCGTATCAGTTCCTTTGGCAAAGGGTAATGGCTTATCTTCAATACGGGGAACGGGCATCCGTCAGGATAACACTCATTCAGGTAGTTGATGCCGATGCCGCTTGCTATGATGCCTTGCGAATGGTCCGATGCATCGATATAACAGTTATATCGGCTTTCAACAGCGTCTTGTTCTAACTTAGCCTGCTGCGACGTCACAATATCGTTACGGCGGCGAGCCATCGCTGGCAACAACACCCAGTCTGTTGAAATTGCATCATAGTTCAGCGGATTTTGCATCTTTGGTTCATCGTTGATTTCCACGACAGCCCTGCTGTGCGCCATTCTGGTTGTTACACGCATCAATATAGGCAAATGAATGGCCTCGCTATAATCAAAGGCGAAATGTACCATGTCATAAGCTTCTTGCTGGTTTGACGGTTCAAGGCATGGTATCATGGCAAACTTCGCATAAAAACGGCTGTCCTGCTCATTCTGCGACGAGTGCATCGACGGGTCGTCGGCTACAAGTACGATTATGCCGCCGTTCGTTCCAGTCATTGCTGAATTTACAAAGGGGTCGGCACAAACATTCAGTCCTACATGCTTCATGCACACCAGCGCACGCTTGCCCATGAACGACATGCCAAGGGCTTCCTCCATTGCCGTTTTCTCGTTGACAGACCATTTTCTATGGATATTGCGTTCCTTGGCAATTGGCGAGTTCTGGATGTATTCGGTTATCTCTGTTGACGGTGTTCCTGGATATGCGTACACACCGCTCAAACCGGCATCTATGGCCGCCTGGGCAATTGCCTCGTCTCCCAATAATAACTTTTTCATCATATTAGATTTTAACAACTATTCTACATGTATGTTTTTCATTCAAAAGAAAATTGTTTGCCTGACTTACATTCCAATAATATCAGAATTTCATCAGACAAACAATCTTTGTCAAATCACTTAACAGTTACTTTCAACGGAGCACGCAAAGCCCCAAGAGTTTCTTCTGCGCGTAACTTCCATTCGTTAAGTGTGCGCACGTCATTCTTGCTCCATGCCGAACCGAAATAATAAGTATATTTCATGCCAGGCTTATATGAAACGACCCCTACCCCATGGCCGGAGTTACCGTTTGACGGAGTGTCGTACATCATCGCCTTGGTCGTACTTACGCCATTGGGGAACAACACACCTACGTAAATCTGAAAATTCTGCTTTGTAGGATTGTCCGTCGGGTCGGCATAAAGCACGTAATCGCTGCCATAAAGCACGCTCTTTGTGTCTTCACTGTGGATTACAATGCCTGCCGCCAAATCACGCTGTGCCGTCAAACCGTCATACCATACAGTCATCTTGTTGAAGTTGCTGCCTTTGTCGCAGCTTATGATACGGTGTTCAACAACATTCTTGTCGCTGCCGATAGTGAAAGGATTGTACTCCAGTTGCACCGTAAAACGCAACGGACCATTGTCCAATATCTTATAAGTCTTGTAACAATAAGGCAGCACCATCTCGCCGCCGTCCATCAACGCCGGCGCACCGCAGCCCAGCGTAGGGCCGACCTTGTAGCAATCGAGGCCGTAACCGTGGTCGAAGTGGTATGTCGTTTCCTGCTGCATCTCAAGAGCCTCTTCCTCTTTCCCTGCCTTCTTAAGCTCCTCTATTTTAGCATGGTTCGACAGTTCCGTGTCATATCGTTTCTCCACCTCAAGGTCGGGAGTGTTCTTCACCCAGACATCAACGCCATAAGCCTTTTCGCCAGTACGCTGCAAGGCCGGGCCATACACCCTGTATGCCGTGCGGTCGTTCTCCCATGCGATGTCGTCCACACGCTCCGGGTATTGCCTTCCGCATACATACGTCTTCATCGGTTTCGGCGTGCCGGGCATTATTGTAAAATCAGCAGTACCGTTGGGGCGCACGCTTGCGTCAATCAGCAACTTGCCGTCATACGTAATCTGGTATGCCACTTGCTGCCCGAGCGCATTCTTCACTATGAACGCTCCGCCTTCCTTTATTCCGAGACGCGCGTAAACATCGCCTACGGGGATTTCCACAAGCTCCTGCCGTTGCACGTCTGAATTGTTTGACACTGTTACCGTTACATTTCCTGCAACGGCCGAAACTGGTGCAAGCATAAGCCCGAGCACCAAAGCGCAAAATGATTTTGATTTGTTCATATCCGTTTTATTGTATATTTGTATTCTTTCTTATTTCAAATTGTCAATAAAGAACTGCGCTATCTGCCTGAACAGATGGTTGCGCGTATTGCCGCCATAAATGCTGTGGTTGCGGTTCGTGTAGACGTTCATCTTGAAGTCCTTGTCCGCCTGCACAAGCGCTTCTGCGTATTCAAACGTGTTTTGCGGATGCACGTTGTCGTCGGCAATGCCGTGGCAGAGCAGCAACGCTCCGTGCAGCTGGCCTGCACGCTTTATCGGGTTGATGTCATAGCCCGACGGGTTCTCTTTGGGCGTGCGCATATACCTTTCCGTGTACACCGTGTCGTAATAACGCCAGTCTGTCGGCGGAGCAACAGCCACTCCGGCCTTGAACACTCCGCGGCCTTCGCTCATGCTCATAAGCGTGTTGAAACCGCCGTAGCTCCAGCCCCATATACCTATATTGTCTTTATCAACGTAAGGCAATGAAGCAAGATACAAGGCCGCCTCCACCTGGTCTTTCGACTCCATGTCGCCGAGCTTCATGTACGTACACTTCTCGAAGTCAGCGCCGCGTCCGCCTGTTCCGCGTCCGTCAACGCAGACAAGGATGAAGCCTTGCTGAGCAAGATACTCGTCAAACAAAGCACCCTGCCCCATCGAGCCGATGTTCCATGAATTTACTACCTGCTGGCTTCCCGGTCCGCTGTATTGCCACATTATCACAGGATATTTCCTGTTTGCATCAAAACCGGCAGGCTTTACCATCACTCCGTTAAGCTCAACGCCCTCTGATGTCTTGAAGCTAAAGAACTCCTTTTCCGGCAGGTTGTTTGATGCCAATTTGCCTTTCAGCGCCTTGTTGTCGAGCAACGTTACAATCTTCTTGCCTGCATTGGTGCAAACCGTATATTCGTAAGGATTGTTGCGGTCGCTCCACGAGTTGATGAAATACTTGTAGCCAGTGCTGAACACTGCGCTGTTCCATCCTTCCGTCGGGGTAAGGCATTCGGTCTTGCCGTTCTTGCCTGTCACATACACCTCGCGGTTCATAGCATTCTTGCCTGCCGCCTGGTAATATACGTCGCCCGTGCGCTCGTCGTAACCGTACACCTCGGTCACTTCGCCTGCGCCCTTTGTCAGTTGGCCTTGCAGCTGTCCTGTCATGCTGTACAGGTAAAGCTGCATCTTGCCGTTCCTGTCGCTCGGCAGCAATATATGGCTTGCGGTCACCTGTATGCCGTCCAGCACTTCCTCCTTCACATACCTTGGCACGCTCTCGTCAATGAGCAGTTTTGCCACCGTGCTGCGCGGATTTACCGCGTACAGGCACAGTTTGTCCTGGTGGCGGTTCATCGTGTAGACTATTATCTTTCCGGCGTCGGCCGTCGCCTTTATCCTCGGTATGTAGCCGTCGGCGTCGAGCGGCACTTGCATGGTGCGTGTCTGGCGCGACTGCGTGTCGAAGCTCATCACCGCCACCTTTGAATTGTCTGCCCCGGCCTTGGGGTACTTGTACGAATACCAGCCCGGATATTCGGCATACTCGCTCTTTTCAGGCGCCAGTCCCTTGTACATCTGGAGCTGGAACATCGGCACCTTGCTCTCGTCAAACCTTATCCAGCACAGCATCGAGCCGTCGGCGTTGAACGTAAGCGCGCTGTTGAAGGCAAACTCTTCCTCGTACACCCAGTCGGGCACGCCGTTTATTACGCCGCCCGGCTTGCCGTCTTTCGTCACCTGGCTCTCCGAGTTGCCGTAAAGCAGCTTTATCAGGTATATGTTGTTCTCCCTCACGAAAGCCACCTTCAGGCCGTCGGGCGACCATACGGGCGACTGCTGCGGCCCTCCATCCGATAGGCGTTCGAGCCTGCGGTCGGCTATGTTATATATATAATAGGTGGCCGTGAACGAGCGGCGGTAAATCCTCTCCGTCTTGGTCTGTATAAGCATCTTGGTCTCGTCGGGGCTCATTATGTAGTTGTCGAAGCCGTCGACGCTCTCGCCTACCGTGTTGTTCACATCAAACAGCACGCCCGTGCGCTTGCCTGTCTTGTATGAATACTTTTCAACCTTCTTGCCGTCTTTGCTTATCATGGCGTAGCTCTCGCCGTCTTTCAGCGGCGTCACCGCGCTAAGGCGTTCCGCCGCAAACTTGCCTGCTGCTATGTCTTTTATTGAAAGCATATCCTGCGACATCGTACTGCTTACGGCCATGAACAACGCCGCACACATTACAAAAAACTTTCTCATCGTTCTTTTTCTGGTTAATTTTCGGGCAAAGATAACTAAAAAACACTACATTTGCACCTGCAACTGATTTAATTAATATTAATGGAAATGAAGATGAGCAACAAATAATAATGAATAATGAATAATGAAAAAATGAATAATGAATAATCAGGCATACGCCACAACATAATCAACAGGACAATTATCCATTTTTCATTATCCATTATTCATTTTTCATTTTTAATTATTCATTTTTCATTCTTCATTCTTCATTTTTAATTCTTAATTCTTAATGCTTCCATACAACGACTACGGCACATGGCTGCGCTCGCGCTTTCCGTTCAAGGTACAAAAAATTTCTGTCGACGCTGGCTTCACCTGCCCCAACCGCGACGGCCGCATAAGCCGTGGAGGATGTACCTTTTGCAACAACGACACGTTCAACCCGTCTTACTGCAACAAGGACGCGTCAGTAAGCGAACAGCTTGAAACGGGCAAACGCTTCTTCGCACGCAAATACCCCGACATGCGTTACCTGGCTTACTTCCAGGCGTTCACCAACACTTACGCGCCGCTCGACACGCTGAAACTCCTCTACGAGGAGGCTTTGAGCACGGACGGCGTGGTAGGAATCGTCATCGGCACGCGCCCCGACTGTGTCAGCCCTACCCTGCTCGACTATCTCGCCACGCTTGCACGGCAGACGTTCGTCTCCGTGGAATACGGCATTGAGAGCACCAACGACGCTACCCTAAAAGGCATCAACCGCGGCCACACCTTCGACTGCGCACGCCGCGCCATAGCCGACACCGCCGCGCGAGGCATCGTAACCGGCGGCCACGTCATCCTCGGACTGCCAGGAGAAGACCGCGAGGAGAGCCTGCGGCAGGCCAACACAATATCAGCCACGGCTCTACACACGCTGAAAATACACCAGCTGCAAATAATCCGCGGCACGCGCCTCGCCCGCGAATACGCCGAGCAACCCTTCCACCTGTATTCGCCCGATGAATACATCGGCCTGCTTACCGAATACATACGCCGCCTGCGCCCCGACATCGTGCTCGACCGCTTCACCTCCCAGTCGCCCTCCGACATGCTCGTCGCACCGCGATGGGGACTGAAAAACCATGAGTTCGCCAACCTGCTCGCCAACCACATGCGCCGCACAGGGGCGCGCCAAGGCCAGCTGTACACAGGCGGCGGCCAAGGCTGACCGCCGCACTCCTGCATCTTCGCGCAATTTGAAAATTATCTTTCAATCTTTCATCATAAGCGGTAACACACTGGCTTTCAGCACGTTCTATGGTGAAAGATGCCAGCCGACATCTTTCACCATCCTTCATCAGCCGATGAAAGACGGTGAAGGATGCAGCATACCATCTTTCACCGGCTAACACTCTAACTTACAACGAGTTATCACTTATGATGAAAGATTGAAGAATAAACGTCCGTAACTGAAAGATTGAAAAATCAACGGCCTCGCTTTTTATATCTGTATGTTTTGCAATATGCGGCTTTTCGCCTTATGAAAGGCCATGTTTTGCACGGCAATATGCGGCCTTTTGCAGCGTAAAACATGGCATATTGCAGCGCCGTTTGCCGTCCTCTCTGCGTTTCGTTTGCTTCCGTGTTTCGGCGGTTTCTGTGTTTCGGCGTGATTTGCAATCCGCCGGAACAAAGTTTGCTGTATTTCTGTAGCATCCGTGTTTCGTTTGCTTCTGTGTTTCGTTTATTTCTGCGTTTCGGCGGTTTCTGTGTTTCGGCGTGATTTGCAATCCGCCGAACTATACTATAAGGATTTG
>ENA-OPIO01000031-OPIO01000031.1-human-gut-metagenome-genome-assembly--contig:-NODE-31-length-51523-cov-5.991995_pt1 | contig 51523 bp, 42 predicted proteins | sample MGYA00241395_ERZ501636 | MGnify/ENA primary metagenome ERZ501636 (study PRJEB25962, sample SAMEA2042198) | human gut metagenome | biome: human gut; feature: human-associated habitat; material: faeces... | reverse complement strand
AAATATCTCATTCCCACAACTTTTTCAATCGTTTTCTTATACCGAACTCACGTTTACTTATAAAACACAGTCTTTAAAGTGAGTACGGTATAAGAATGATACCCACTGACCGCTTGAAGTAGGATTATTATCACATCATCATTATACCGAACTCACGTTTTTTATAGTACAAAGCCTTACCTGTTGAAGGGCATAATGCTTATATCTGTTTTTTTACTTTCCCCATACATCTAAACTGCCGATGAGCTGTTTTTCCTCCATTTGGAGGGAGAGCAGCCTTCCTTGTCAGTGAAAATCTTGGTGAAATAGCTCAACGAAAGGAATCCCGACGCTTCCGATATTGCCGACACTGTAAGTTCGGGCTGTTGAACCAACATCCGCTTGGCGTATTCAATACGGAGTCCCGCAATCCATTCGCGGAAAGACATGTGGTAAGTTGACTTGATGTAGGCAGCCAGATAAGTGCGGTTAGTGTCGAGCGTGCCGGCCAGTTCCTCAATGTTAAGTCCCGGGCTGGTATATCCCTCCATGCCGACCCATGAGTCAAGTTTCTCTCCAATGCCTGCATAATAAGCCGGCGTTATCTGTGGCGGCTCTTTACGGGTCTGCCGATTTTTACCCCCCCCCAATGGCCTCCGGCGCCATCTTTTCGAGAATGGTCTCCACCTGTTCGTAAAACAGAAGGTAGTTCATGTAAGACCAGTAGAGGTAGATGTAGAAGGGGATGGACGAAATAATCCACAGGAATACATACCTGTCAGGCAGGAATGTCAACAATCCGCAGCTGATACCGTATATGACCGCCCACCAAGTTAAGACGGACATCCACTGTATGTAGGCGGCGATGTGCTCGGAATGGGTGTCGTCAAACAGTCGTACGGCACGGCGGTAGGTCATGATGAGCCTCCGTGCCAGGTGTATGCCGTAGGCGAGCAGCCACAGGGCCATGGCGAACAGGCCCGCGTATTGCCACGCTCCTTTTGGCATAAGCTCGAGTATAACCGCCGAAAGGGCAGTGAACGCCAGCCAATATATAATATGCCTCATAAAGCGTTGCCTCGTAAGGTACGTTCTGTCGAGCAAGGCTGTAAGTGCCGAACTGAACAGCCAGTAGGACAGGAAATACGTTGATAGGTTCATCAGGATGGCCACTCCCGGGCGGTAGAAGCGCACTCCGAGAAACAAATGAACCGAATAGTTTGCCGAAAGCGCCATCAGCGCCACGCCCATGATACGTCGTGAGCGTACGTAGTTGGCGAAGATGGGCTTGTCGGGAGTCTTTGCGGCAAGGAAATAGGAGGCAAAGAAGAGCATCAGCACCAGTGCCGTGCCAAGTGAGAATTCATATATCGTATAATCCATCGTTGCTTGTTTTAGTGCGCCGGCCGTTTTCTGGAAAGGCGCCTCCCCGGTGTCTTTTCAGCGGATTGGCGTTGTGCGGACCGAATGTCACGGCGTAGCAGGTACAAAAATACAATGTTTTTACGTCTTTATGAATTTTCATGCCATGTATTTTATGTTAATACGGCATAAAGGCGGAAAACCGGAGTCACGTTAATGCGCTGGCGGGATGGTACGGAATATGTTAATATGCCAAAATGGAGACACTCCCCATTTTGGCATATTCTCTGTAGACAAGACGAAATCTTGAGGTTATTGTGGTTCTGCGGTATGTCCGCTTACGTTGTATGCGTACATACGGCATGTCCCGTTTACAGTGCTTGCCGTTCGTGTGGCAAGGATGTTATTTGTGTTATTTCACTTCCTCAAATCTAACATGTGCTGATAATCAGTGATTTATGAAAGTCTTGGTACAAATACGGAACACCATAAGCATCTTGGATGTTGTCCCTTCAATAACTATCGATAAGCATCCGTGCGATGCTCTTCCTATTCTTCTTTGTCCTTTTCTCTGTATTTCTTTCTTTTATTGGTGCAAAGGTACAAAATAATCTGCACTCAGCAAAGGTTTGTGATGCAAATAATTATCGTGGTTATTATATCTTATAAAAGCCATACTTGTTCTCTCTTTCTTTGAATGCATTCTCCCCACCTTCTAAGATGTCACATACATGCTCTCGCACCCCGCATCGATTTAACATTGGAATTGTTTCGTCATTTATTCTGTTTTTACTGTCTTCAAGACTTCCACATAAATACTGAAACTTAATTCCATTTTCATTAGGAGCATTCTTCCCATGCTGGTTAGCAATAATAACCTGCTCAGAATCTGCCCCGACCACGATGTTAGGATTGTGAGTAACAAGAATTATTTGTCTATCCTTTTTCTTTTTGCGAATATATCTTACGAGATCACTGTAGATGGCTCGATTGTCGAGGTTGTCTTCAGGCTGATCTATAAGTATAGGGCATTTTTTGTCGCTAAAATCGAGTAATAACTTTAATACGACAAAAGAACGCTTACCAGGAGACATGTCTTTCAGATTATCTCCATCATATTCCACGTTCAAACTAAGCCCAAACCAATTCTCTGATAGAATTCTTGATATAAATGATTGAGCCGTATAGCCTGCCTTAAACTGAATTTCATTACGTAAAACTTTTCTGAGAAAATCTTTTAGGTATTTTCCCATATCTGTTTTGTTCTGATTTTTATACACGTTCACCATGTTGTCTATCAGATTATTCATCTCTGTGGATCTAAGAGAAATACATTCTGATAATGCTTGACTCAAATTAGGCCTTAAAACAATGGTAGATGTTAATATTACATCATCATGTTCTAATCTCATTTTGTAAGCAATGTCGTTCATTGCATCTAAATATGAAACGTGCATAGAAAGCATGTTGCTTGCTATTTCTTTAAATTCATTAGAGATCTTTTGTGCTGCTTCGTTCTCTCGCTTAATTAAGGCAAGTTTTTTGTTGAGTTCATCTAGCTGCTTAATAATATCAGTTAATGATTTATTAGCTTCAAATATATTTTTACCCTCCTTATACTCTGGTTTTGATTGTATGTTTGTGATTTGGCTGTCGATTTTTGAAACAATTTGGTTGTTTGTCTCAAGAATTTGTTTGACAGTTTCTTGAACTTGCAAATTTGCGCAATTAACTGCCGACGTGATTGCCTGAGTTAATTTTGACAGATTGTCTGACGTTAACTCTGATATATTAACAGAACTATTTGTCACGACAAAGGATTCTTGCTGATGCGATCTGAGAATTTCAGAATCTTTGAGCAACAATGCTTTTTCTCTCTGTTTCTCACTTATTTCTTCTGAGTCTTTTATATAGGCATCCAACGGTTCTTTTTTACCTGTCAGTTTCGATTGGTGATCATTTCGTAAACTCTCAAGTTTGTTTATTTCTTTTTTGATGCCTTCTTCATCTCCAATACCCTTTATGTATTGTCTCTTTTCACTATACAACCTTTTTTTCTCGAATAATAATGCAACGTTAGCTTGTATTGTAGAATACCTAGATGCTAATAATGATTTATGCTTGTCATATTCAACCTTGACATCATCCTTTCCGAGTAGAATTCCCATTAAGAGTTTGTCTGTTTCTTGAGATTCTGCAAGATTAGAAATTTTATTTTGGGGAAAGTATTCAATATACTTATCTCCGTTCTCTTGGCTGTCTCGCCAAAAAACATGCACAGAATCACGTAGTTGATTGATATACTCCTTGTTTTCTACATCTTTTGTGCAATCGAATGAGGCTGCAAGACAAGCCAATAAAGTGGATTTTCCTGTCGATCTTCCACCTATAATAGAGTTAAGATCTTGGTTTAGGTATATTGTCTGATGCCAGATATTGGCAGAGTTTAGCTCTATTCTGTCAATTACGTCGTAATCGTATTTGTATTCAGGTTTAGAATCGCAAATACAGACTCGATCTTCTGGCTCAAACAGAATCTGCTTAAGACCTTCAAAAGTCGGATCTGATTTTATCCATGTTTTACAGTTACCAAGGCGGTCTTTGGTGGAGACGTCAGCAAAAGAATGTGCATCACTGCAATCTAATAATAAACTATTTACATTTTGTTCCTGTAATTTTGCCTTGGCATTGTTGAACTTTTCAACGCTTTCCGCAGCTGTAAAAACAATATCAGCTTGATTTATTATTGTCTTTTTTTCTGCAATAGAAGTGTCATCCCACTTAAAATCATCCCATTCTGTTTTCCCAATTGCTGTAAGATATTTTCCTTTAAAATATTGGGGGGCATTTTCTAATACTTTAATGATTTGGGAAGAATCGAGATTTAAGTTGTTGAATCCTTCTTTTAATGGACTTCCATAATTCTTTCTTTGTCCTTCTGGTACGGAATTTATTATACGTCGACCTAAATCCTCTAAATTCTCCATTGTAGGAACCCCTCCCCATTGTTGAGTACAATCAGAGCTAAGAGTGTAATGTGAATTTAGGGCATTTAGAAATTGGTGTTGAATCACATCTGACGAAACTTCATTCGAAAATATTACATGGAAATTGATACGTTTAAATTGTCTATGTCCGCAGAATTTGGATAATCGAAATTCGACTACTGGCAGAAGTAATTCTATATTTGACAAGCGTCCAGAATCTTTATATTCTTTAACTTTTTTATAACCATCAATGAATAGATAGTCATTTATACCAAGTACCTTGATGTCTGATGGCAATTGCTCAAGGGCTGTAATATATTTATTCCAGCCTTCTTCATCATTAGTACAACCATAGTTGTTTTCGATAGATAGCGGAGTGTGGACGTGTAAATCCCATATTCTCCATTCAGAACCTCGATTCATATTGTTTTGTTTATTTACTTCTATTATAATGTTTTTTGTTCAGCAATTATTCTTTTGACCGTACCAAATGTTCTTTGCGCAACCGTTCCAAATCCGCTTCCAACCCATCTTTAGACACCAATGAATCCTTGGGCAGCACAGAGTAGTTTTTGGCAATATTCTCTTTCTTTCCGCTGAACCACTCACCGAAAGCAGTTTGGAGGAATGACTCGGCATCGAGATTTTCTTTCCCATTATACCTTATTATATTATAGACGAACTGCTTCACTTCCGCATTGCGTAGTTTCTTGTTCAATGGGATGCATAGATCCTTATTGGCAGATACCTGGCCAGTTTCAATAAACAGTTTGACAACGTCGCATACTTTCTCTACATCTTCTACAGGAGTACTGGCAAGCGAGAATACAAGCATAGTGTACTCTTCTGTATTGGTCAGTCGCCTCTTTCGTTCTTCTTCCTGACATCGCTTGATTTCTGCTTCAAGGTTGAGCAGATGATCCCGTCTTTTCAGCACGTCCGATACATTTGCAGACAGAATATTGATTTCACGCATCCGTTTCTCGTTTTCGAGCATTAGGTTCCGTTTAATCTCTGCAACCTGTTGGTTAACCAATGTCTGTACAACCGCAGGAATTCGCTCTTGAAGAACTGTCAAAATAGCATTTGTATCAGTTTGTGGAATTTGTTTCACCGCTTCCATGATAGCCTCAAATTTGGCATCAGGAAGGGAACCCTCCTGCGAATAGGCACGAAACCTTTTCATCTCATCGTCCAAAGAGACTAACATCCCAGTCTTCTCATCTATCTCTGTCTGATAGAAGGATGTGTAGTACAAGACAACAATCTTATAGAGAACAACCACAGCCGCTGCACCATAGAAATACGGAATATAAGAAGACCAGTCAAACTGGGCTTTGTTGAGATTAGCAAAAGCACCAATGAAGACCATTGCCAGGACAGCAGCTATTGTCAATGCTGCAATAATCCAAACTATCTTCTCTATTATTTTGAAAAACTTCACCATAATTTATGCGCTATACAAGAATGATTATAAATCCAAGCTGTCCTCTTTGAGTAAGAAGTCGAAAAGACCGATTGTGAGTATTCCCTCCTCGTTTCGACGAGGCATAATGTGGTCTTTCACAATGATAACCTTCTTGAAAGAGTCATTGATGTTGGTCAGAGAACGAGACTCCTGTATTTCCTTTTCTCTGTCAGGTATAGACAATGCCGACTGCACATAGTACTTCTTACTGCCAAGACTGGCGATGAAGTCCACTTCCAGTTGAATACGAATCCATTTGCCCTCTTTGTCTTGTTTCTTTATCTCCACCATTCCACCATCTACACTATAGCCACGTGTGATAAGTTCGTTGTAGATGATGTTCTCCATGATGTGCGTCTCTTCCTGTTGGCGCATATCGAGGATAGCATTTCTCAAACCGATGTCCGAGAAATAGTATTTGGATAGTGTGTTGATGTATTTCTTACCTTTTATGTCGTAGCGTATTGCTTTATTTAACAGGAACGACTCAGACAGATAGGTGAGGTAATTCGCAATCGTCTGACTGCCAATGCTTACATTCTTAACGCTTTTGAAGGTATTCGACAATTTAGTAGGATTGCATGGAGCACCTATAGACGAAGCCAAAATTAGCACCAACTCACGCAGTTCATTATTATTTTTGATTTTATGTCTTTCGATAATATCTGCCAAATAAACTGTTTCGAAGAGTCCCTTCAGATAGTTTATTTTCTTCTCTTCTGTTTCAAAAGATTGAATGAGCGGTAAACCGCCATAAGTGTAATAATCGCGCCATGCATCCTGCTTGTCACCGCCAATGGCAGAATAGAACTCTGCAAAAGATAGCGGATTCACATGGATGGTTTCTCCTCGGCCACGAAACTCCGTTGGGATATCCGAAGATAGGAAGTGAGAGTTGCTGCCTGTCACGTATGTGTCGGCATTATCAATATGACGGAAACTATTCAACACATCCACAAACTCGTCCATCAGTTGTACCTCATCTATGATGATGTAATACAGTTCTTTGTCCTTGATCCTGTCATGAACAAAGTGAAGCATAGTGTCTGGATTTCTCAGTTCCTTGTTCATGCGATCTTCAAGGTCAATGCGGATGATGTGGTCATCAGCCACTCCATTATCTAATAGGTAGTGATAGAACAAGACGTTCAGCAGATACGACTTGCCACATCTGCGGATTCCTGTTACCACTTTGATAAAGCCATTCTGACGGCTTTCTATCAACTGCTTTAGATACCTGTCTCTTTTTATCTCCATCATTTGTATTATATTTTTGCCAGTATTGGCAACTTTTTACAGTGCAAAGGTAATGATTTAAATCCTATTGCCCAAGGTTTACATTAAAAATCTGACAATTATGGCGATTTTTTAATAAACCAGCGCAAATTTTGGCTTGCTATCATATATGTAAGATTGTGCTATAAGTCCAAAAATAATTGAGTTATAGCTCAATTTTGCCATGCACCTAATCCTTTATAACCCATATACCTTCTTGTTCGACCACCTTCACGAGAAAGAATACTCATCTTCTTAATTTAAGCCCAATCACTTTCTGTTGTTCTATTTGTTATTTTAACCTTTTCCGAAATCTTTTGCGACATTGCCTTTGCAGATAAGAATGGATTAGCAAAAATCAATTCAGATAATTCGCTGACGTTCAGGCATTTCTTTTACGCCACTTTTACGCCATTTTTACCGCCATCTTTTGGAACATTTGTCTTTTTTAGGAGCGTATACTCGTATTGATAAAAACTGAGCTATAAGTCTAAAATACATGAATTATAGCCCAACATATTACTCGTATTGACAAGTAATCCCTCTCTCTCATCAAATATCTGCCAATGTTGATGTTTTATCTCGCGCTTTTCTCTTATATATGTTCAATCTTAATGTAAAATCAACCGTTTTATATTGAAAAAGGTTAAATCTTTCTTTTATCTCATTTTTTTCTTGTAAATTTGCCATCAATAATTGAACAATTTATGGCAAATAATGAAAAAACAGGGACATTAAATCGTATTCGAGTTGTCCTTGCAGAACAAGAAAAGACCAATCGTTGGCTGGCAGAGAAACTTGGCAAGACCGAGCATACCATTTCTCGGTGGTGTCACAACAAGTCCCAGCCTTCGGTGGCACAGTTGAATGAGATTGCTAACGTCCTGAATGTGGACGTCCGTACTTTGATGAATTCAAATTTGTAGTTAAATATGGCTATAACATATTTATTCTCAGGGCACAGGAAGTTAAATAAATGATATATGGATAAAAAGACATTGGAATTTGTGACATATTGCATCGGAAAACTTTCCGTACTGCTTCAACTGCCACAGAAAGAAATATACAAACGGCTGAAGACATCGGGCATATTGTATGACTACATCGTACCCTCATACGATGTACTGCACACATTCAGTTCCCGGTATCTGATGGAGGATCTAACTGAGTATATGAGGGAGAAAGGAGTGCTGCCACTCGACAAGGCTACTGACATCTTCTATAGTTCAGAGACTGCAAGCATGATAGAGGACGGTATTGCTGATTTGCATTGCCGTAGTGGCAGGTATCTGGCTGGGGAAATTACAAGAGAGTATCAAGAGACTCAACAATAAATCAGTCATCTTTATGGATAAAATAGCTTTACAACCAATATCACATTTCAAGAAAGGCAATGCCTTTGTAGAAAAGGCTCCGCATCCTCTTGTCTTTATGGAAGTAAATGAGGTGGAAGGGGACGCTGGGAATAAAGATTTCTGTATTGTAACATGGTATTCGCTTGGCAAAAAGGGGCTCAATGCTCAGCGTCGATTCCCTATGGTTACTGTTGATGGTGAGTTCTGTAACTTTGAGCCAATCTCCCGCAAAATTCTCAAAGAGGCTAAAAGTCTGATGCGTCAATACGATGCGGAAGTGAAACAGCTGACGGATAAGAAAAAAGCGAAATCCCTGTACAAGGAATATAATCTCAAGTTGATAGAGTTGCTTCCTGATGCCGAAGAAAGACTAACGCTTGCACTGCAAGTTGAAAAGGAGATTGTCACAAACAAATGGCTCGACTGCGATGACGACAATTACTGGGTGGAAGAAGATTCAGAGCTAAGTGAAAAGTATGCCACAATTGTTTGTGTTAGTATCGATTCATACGATGAAAAGAAAGACAAAACCATTACCGAGCAATTCGTCTTCATACATGATAACTGCCCGTATGGTTGGGGCACACTTGTAAAAAGTGGCGCCAAGTATATGGTAATTGAGAAACCCAATAAGCAGTAACTACTATAAAAAAGGAACTGATTACTCTTATGTAGATTTGGTGTTCCACACTAAAAGAAATGAAAATGAGATATGGAATAGACATATTTTCTGGCGCTGGAGGCTTGAGCCTTGGGGCAGAGATGGCAGGGATAAGAATTAGCTCTGCCATTGAGATTAATCCGCACGCGGCAAAAACGTTCCGGCGTAACCATAAAGGAGCAAAGGTTCTACAGGGAGATATTCAAAAGATAGATCCAAAGACGTTGCATGGAAAAGGGAAGTCAGTCTTTGTAATAATGGGTGGGCCTCCATGCCAAGGATTCTCAATGTCAAATACAAGAACAAGGAATATGAAGAACGAAAAGAACTTTTTGTTCTTGGAGTTTGTACGCTTTGTACAGGAGATAAGGCCTGAGTGGTTTGTTCTGGAGAATGTATGGGGAATAACTAATATCAACGAGGGTAAGACCCAATCAATGATTGAGGATTGTTTCCGATCTATTGAGGGTTATGACAATATCACTTCTTCCGTCCTTTGGGCTTCAGATTATGGCGTGCCTCAAAATAGGAATCGATTTTTTATGGTTGGCAACAGGCTAGGCATTGACTTCAAATTTCCAGAGAGACATACCGAAAAAGTTACTGTAAATGAAGCCATAAGCGACCTCCCTTCTTTGCAAAATGGAGAGATGCTTGACGAAACTGCATATACTCTGTCGCTAGAAGAGGCGAGCGAATATGAACGGTTGATGCGCAAAGGCTCAGATAAAGCACGTCAAAACTATGTTTCGAAAAATAATGATTTAGTTATAGAACGTTACAAGTATATTGGGCAAGGACAGAACTGGCGAGCTATTCCAGACCACCTTATGCAGAACTATGCGGACAAAGGTCGATGCCATAGTGGAATATACAAGCGTCTGAGGGCCGACCAGCCTTCGGTCGTAATCTCGAATTACAGAAAGAGTATGCTCATACATCCTTACGAAGACAGGGGCATCTCTGTAAGAGAGGCTGCAAGACTTCAGAGTTTTCCAGATACCTTCATCTTTGAGGGTCCGCTCATGCACATCCAGCAGCAGATAGGCAATGCCGTACCACCTCTGTTGGCTAAAGCTGTTTTTCAACAAATTATCAAACAAACCAAAGAACATGAGCAAAGATAGAAGACATATTCCAAAAGCCTCTACCCTAATGGGGTCTCTGCGCTCTATGGGATACTCTTTTGAGTCTGCAGTAGCAGATGTCGTTGACAACAGTATCAGTGCACACGCGCAGAATGTCCGTATACTGTTCCCGTCTAATCCTATGGATGAGTTGGCTCTTGGCATTCTTGATGATGGAGACGGAATGGCTGCAGATGTCCTATTTGAAGCCATGCGTTATGGATGTTTGTCGGCAGAGGAAGAACGCGCAGAAGAAGACTTGGGCCGCTTTGGAATGGGAATGAAGTCAGCATCTCTATCACAATGTCGTTGCCTTACCGTAGTAAGCTATGAAGGCAAGACTTTAAATGGATTTACCTGGGATTACAATCACATTCTTGAGACTCAGGACTGGATGATAAAAGAATTGGAGGCAAAAGAAATAGATGCACTACCCTATATTGCGAAATTAAAGGAGCAAAACAAAGGTACTATCGTTATCTGGCAGGACTTCGATGTATTGTCCAATTCAAGTGGCGGACAAGTCTATTCTACATTGGTCGATTTGCGTTCCTCTTTGGAAAGTACTCTTGCTTTAATTTACCATCGTTATCTCTCCGGCATTGGAACACAACGTCTTCATATCTTCATCAATGAGCTCGACATAAATCCCTTAGACCCATTCCTTGAACAGCATCCGAAGACTACTGTCAAAAAAGAAATAGAACTAGATATAATGGACAGTTCAGGAATTGAAAGAATGATAAAAATACGCCCTTTTATTCTGCCTTTTGCAACAGAGCTAAAAGAGAAGGACAAGCAGCTCATCGGTGGTGTTGAGAACCTTCGAGCAAAACAAGGATTCTACATTTATCGCAACAAGAGGTTGATAATCTGGGGTACATGGTTTGGCATGAAGCAACGTGCGGAATTGACGAAGAACGCCCGTATTCGTGTTGACATACCCAATTCTCTTGATGATATTTGGTCTATCGACATTAAGAAGCAACAGGCTTCTATCCCCAAGCAAATACTTCATAGACTGAAAAAAGCAGTGGAGGAGGCGCTTGAATTCTCCGTCCGTCAACAGACATACCGAGGAAGAACGGAGAAGGTTAACGAAAATCTTGATTACATCTGGGATAGGAAAAGAGGTAGAAACAACACATTCTTCTATCAGATAAATCGTGAAAGCAAGCTTTTCCAGTTCGTTCGTGACAAAATGAGCGATGAAGATTATGGATATATGGAAATGCTTCTCAACGAGATAGAGAACAATTTACCAATCCAGCAGTTGTATATTGACAAGAGTAACGAGTCCATCTCGGCACCAGAAGAGACCAATGAACGACTCGACGATGTCTATCAGATGGCGGTCACATTAGCTTCAACCATGATGAATATTCGTACCGATGGATGGGAAGCTATTGTCAATGATTTAATGAATTCAGAACCTTGGTGTAAATATCCTGCTATAAAAGAGAAACTACTCAAAGAAATAATATAATAACATGACAGAAAGCCAATATACTATCCTAAAACAGTTTACGAGGACTTTCATTGATTTATCCATATCACAAGGAAAAGAACTCAAACTTGAAGATATAGATTACTATATCAATCAGGCTGTTATGCTCTCCAAACTGGACTGCGACGAAGCCGCAAAAACACGCCTCTTCATCGATATGGAGTATGAGTATAAGATTGTACACAACAAAGGGCAAGCGATATTCAACGATTATGGCGAAAAGCGTGAATGGTACTCCAATTCGAAAATACAGGACAATTTCTTTTGGTCAAGATACAAGGATTATCTTATCAACCATTCTTCTATCAGCCGTATTAGCATTAACTTGCTTGACGATATAACATTACCAGACATTATGAATTGTCTTGGCAATCCCAACGATGCTCTGGATAAACCGAGACTCCGTCGAGGTCTCATCATCGGTGACGTACAATCTGGCAAGACAGCAACCTATACGGGGTTGATATGCAAGGCAGCTGATGCTGGATACAAGGTTGTCATTCTGCTTACCGGCATCACGGAAAACCTACGCAGACAAACACAGGAACGAATTGATGAGGGCATTGTTGGAATTACCCTGAAGAAAGAAGGCAAGATTGAAAAATACCCGCGAGTTGGTGTGGGCTTAGACAACAAGCAAATCAAGGCCACCTCTGTAACGTCAACGCTTAACGATTTTGTTGGCAACTGTAACAAGATAACAATGTCGTTGGCAAACAACTCTCTGGTGTTGTTTGTCATAAAGAAGAACGTTTCGGTACTTCAGCGACTTTTCAATTGGTTGAGAGAACAGAATATCGACCCAGTAAAAGGATATGTGGATGTACCCATGCTACTTATTGACGATGAGGCAGACAATGCGTCCGTGAATACTCGCAAAGACGAGACAGATCCCACTCGCACCAATAAGCTCATACGGCAAATCTGTAACCTCTTCATGAATTCCACATACGTGGGATTTACGGCCACCCCATTTGCAAACGTGTTTATTGATCCTGACTCTGTAGATGCTATGCAGCATGCAGATCTCTTCCCCGAACATTTCATATACGCATTGGAGGCACCGTCTAACTATGTGGGCGCAGACAAAATATTCTATCCTGAAGGAACTTTCTATCACAATCTACGTTATATTACCGACATCACAGAACCGGATTATGCCTCAGAGGAGTATAAAGACCTTGTTCAGAACAATCTTGAAGTTCTTAACTCCGGAACATTCTATTATAAACACAAAAAGGAATGGGACGGCATTTTGCCCGACTCCTTGCGTGAGTCCATTCTTTGCTTCTGTTTGGCGAATGTTGTCCGTGATTTGCGTGGCCAGAGCAAAGAACCAAGAAGCATGCTGGTCAACATGTCCCGCTTTATTCATGTTCAGAAAGTGATAACAGGACATGTCGCTGAATGGTTCGAAGCAGTATTCAACGATATTCGTGTCAACTTCAATGAAGATGCGAGCAAAAACCATCATCTACCGCTCTATGGCGAATTGCGCTCACTATGGGAGAAGCATTTTAGTCAAGTCAATGATGTAACATTTGCTCGTGTTTCTCAGAAAGCCATTCTTTTGGCAGCATTGGAGAAGATAGAGGTTAAAATGGTCAACGGTTCCAAACAAAGTGCTTCGCTTAATTACAAAGAGAATCCATCGCTGCGGGTAATTGCTGTTGGTGGCCTTGCTCTGTCTCGTGGATTGACGCTTGAAGGACTGATGGTTAGCTATTTCTATCGGAATACAGCCACCTTTGATGTACTGATGCAAATGGGTAGATGGTTTGGATATAGACGTGGATATGAAGACCTTTTCCAGATATGGACAAGCCATACCAGTGCTTTATGGTATGCAGAAGTCGCGAGAGCGTCTGCAGAACTGAAGAACGACATTCGCGAGATGTTTGACCAGCAATTAACTCCAAAAGACTTTGGTATCAAGGTCAGGGACAACTGTGATGATTTGCAGATCACAGCATCAAACAAGATGAGAACTGCCGTCAGCAAAGATATGATGTATTCATTCTATGGCAACATTTACGATACACCTTATATCACATCGAACATTGATCACAACAAGATTAATACGCAACAAGTACAAGACTTCGCTTCACATCTATTGTCACAAGGTTATCCTCTACGTTTTACAGATTATAGGAAAGCAAATAATAATGCAAATGACACTTCCGATGGAAGTTCCCGATATTTCGCCGATGTGCCTAAAGACGTTGTTGTCGAGTTCTTGCGTGGTATTAAGTATTCAATGGCAAATCCACGCTTCGATGCGAAAAATATCATCAGTTTTTTAGAGGACGAAGAGACAGAAGGAGTCGATTTATGGGATGTCGTATTTGAAAGCGGTAAATCATCGGCTCACTATGATGTTGAAGGCCTTCGTCAGGTGAAATGTATGGAGCGTTCCATCTGTAGCACAACTCGCAACATCATTCAAATTAGTACTCGCCGCCGTGTTATGACTGGTAGTATGGAAGGTCGTTTTGCACTATCGAAGGATGACATAGAGAAGGCAGAAGATGCTCAGCGTAAGCAATGGGAAATAGACGGAGAGAATAGTCAGGGAAGGAACATTCCCGTCAAGGCCTACTTCAGATTTCTTCCCAAGCGGAAGCCTATGTTGGTTATTATGTTCATCAAGCCCAAAGAGGCAGACGGTGAGGAAGAAGAGATTCTACATAAATACAGAGAAGCACTTGGTGATGATTGTATCGTGGCTTTTGCTGTGGGATGCCCCGGCGTTAAAGATGAGGGCAAGGCTGTAAAATATCAAGTTAACAAAATATTCCAACAATTGAACATAGAGGGTGAAGAACCCGAAGAGGAGGATGACGATGAGTAATAACGAGATTTATAAAACATTTAGGGAGGATTTTCCCAGCCGTCACTTTATAAGATTTGGTGATAATCGTTACCTGAGCCTCTATATCGGGCGTGATGATGATGCACGCTATTCCTTTGATTTCAGAGGAAAATACAAACCTGTCAGGATTTCCAGTTCTGATGTGATTTTTGTTGAACAGTATAAAGACGGCGACATGCTGACTCTGCGATTCTCACTTGAAGACAATAACCTACTGGAGTATTTTTGTACCTTCTGCCAAGACCTTTTGGATTCTGTTCGCGTGACAAATGATGATGAAACGGCATATCATACTCTACGGTCACGTTACTATTCATGGAGACAACTGTTCCGACCAGACAATGCCCGTATGACGGAGACCGAGATGATGGGCTTGATAGGCGAGCTCCTTTTTTTGAAAGACTACATGATACCTGATAGAGGAATAGACGTAGCTCTTAATAGTTGGATGGGGCCAGAGAAAACACACAAAGATTTTTCTGATCAGCAAGACTGGTTTGAAGTGAAAACCATCAGTTTTGGCAAAGAGTGTGTCCGCATTTCTTCCATTGAGCAGCTTGACAGCGACATTGATGGAACATTGGTCGTTTATGAACTGGAAAAAATGAGTCCATCTTTTGACGGTATTAGGATAAATCAACTCGTCAACAGTATTATAGCTTTGTTAGTGAATGCTCATCAACGCGAGACCTTTATGGCAAAGCTGCAATTGTTTGGATTTGAATTCTCCAACGAAAATGATAATCTAGTGTTTGCGCTGAAGAATATGTACAAATACAAGGTCGACGCCCAAGACTTCCCTCGATTGCATAGGTCTTTGCTATCGAATGCAATTGCACGTGCTCAATATGACTTGCTTTTAACAGAAATAGAACCATTTAAACTCAACTGATATGGAAATTGAAGATTATCGCAAACAGTTTATTGATGAGATAAGAAATGATGCTAGCTTGGAAGGCTCTGATCCGGAAAGTTACTTCATCGAGCGTGTCCTTACAGATCTTGAAGATATTGGGGAACTTAGCGATCCTATTCCCATGTCGATTGAAATCAGGAATACGAGAAGGCAAATTTTAGCCTTTGATGGATATTCATATGATGAAGCAGACGGAGCTTTGGTTCTTATTATAAGTGAATTTACCAATCAGCGCGATAGTGCTCCAACTTTGACAAATACACGAATTGAGGAATTGCTATCGTATATGCAAAGATTTATAGAAGAAGCTGTCAATGGAAACATTCGCAATTTCTGCGATGATTCTGACCCTGCTGTAAACATTGCCAGCGAGTTTAAGAAGAAGATAGGCAAGGGAATGACGGCAACAGAAATCTTGCGTTTTAAGTTTATTATCATATCAAACTACACTCTGAGTAAACAGGTTAAGAACCTAAAACGTCCAGATTTTTTGGGAAGACCTGTAGAATTGAACGTTTGGACATTAGAGCGATTCTTCCAGACATTTGTTTCTAACTCCAGTGAAATTCTAGAGATTGAGACAAAGGATTATAACTGTGAGGGCATTCCATGTCTGAAAGCTGATTTGGGTAATTTGAGTAATTATGATGCATATCTGGGAATTGTTCCTGGAGAATTCCTTGCAAAAATATATTATGACTACGGAAGTAGATTACTTCAAGGAAATGTACGTGCGTTCTTGAGTTTTAGAGGTAATGTAAATAAGGGCATACGAAGTACCATTATGAAGCAACCAGAGAACTTCTTTACATATAATAATGGTATTGCTATTGTTGCCCGTTCCGTAAAATTTTCTACAGATGGTTCTAAAATAACTTATTTCAAGGATTTGCAAATAATCAATGGAGGACAAACCACGGCTGCATTAGCGAGTGCCATCATCAAGAATGAGGCTCCAAAAGGTATGGATAACCTGTTTGTACCAATGAAGTTAACTGTGCTGAATGTTGAAGATGACATGTCGGAAGAACAGGTACAAAACTACAATGAACTGACAAAGACCATCTCAGAATGTGCTAACAGTCAGAATGCGGTTAAACCAGCTGACTTCTTCTCAAATCATCCGTTCCACGTAAAGATGGAGCAGTTATCTCGCAAAGTTATGGCTCCACCAGTTGGTGGCAATCCTTACCAAACCATATGGTTCTATGAGCGTTCTCGTGGTAAGTGGGAGCAAGAGCAGATGAAGTTGAACGCACATCAAAGAGACCTGTTCAAGCAGAAGAATCCCAAAGACCAACTGATTACAAAAGAGAAACTAGCAAAATGCTATAATGCGATTCTCATGCACCCTGACCAAGTTTGCAAGAGTTCTGCTGATAACTTCAAAATATTTGCTCCTTTTATTGATGGCATATATGAGAATGACCGTGACAGCATCAATGACGAATTTTTCAAGAAATGTGTCTGTTCGATTATCATCTTTGACAAACTTGACAAACTCATCAGCAAGGAAGAGTGGTATCCAAAAGGCGGTAACAAAGCTCAGATTACGCCATATACCATATCCAAACTGATGACGCTTCTGCCCAAAGGTTCCGACCTAGATTGGGTGAGCATTTGGAATAAGCAAACTCTTTATCCTGCTTTGGCAACAGAGCTTCTTCGCCTAGCATACTTTACACATCGCTATTTGGAGAAAAAAGCCGATGGAGGACTTGTGCGTAGTTTGTCTCGTCTTGTCGGAACATGGAACGACTTCAAAGCTGTGGAGTTTTCTTTGTCGGACGCCTTCATTAGCTCGTTAATTTCGAAAGAAGAAACAAAGGCAACAGAAAAGGCGGCAAAACGTGCTCACAAGTTTAACTCAAAGATTGATGCTTCTGTTGAGATTTTCAAACTTGGTGCACCGTATTGGATGGGGGTCTATAATGCTTTGGCCAAAGAAGAGCTCCTCTCCTTTGGCGATTGTGACTTTATTAGGAGTATAGCATCTTATATCGGCAGAGGTTCTCTGCCAAGTCCTGCTCAATGCCGTAGGCTCCTGAAAATCGTAGAAAAAGCAGAAGAAAAGGGATGTATTATGCCGTAAAAAAATATTATGTATTATGGCTACACAAAGATATTATTATTCTGACTCAATCACAGACTTCCTGTCTCGTAGTACAAATGAGATAGTAGGAGATTTGACTTTGGCATCGCAACACGACATTAACGACGAAACAGCGCAGTCATGGGTGGAGGAAATCGATACGCTACGTGAAGCGCTGGAGGCATATTCTGGGCGTGGGAGTTTATACTTTGAGTACAATATCCCAAGAATGGGTCGCAGGGCGGATGTAATAGTGCTGATAGACGGCATCGTATTTGTCGTGGAATACAAAACAGCTGAGCAGCGATTCACACGCGAAGCGATGGTGCAGGTGTGGGACTATGCACTTGATCTTAAGAACTTTCAGGAAGGGTGTCTGGACAGAATTCTGATCCCCATCTTAGTGGCTCCGAAGGAAAAGGACTCGCATTGCCACCTTACTCTGAAGCATTTCGAGGATATGGTATATGAACCACTGATGGTAAACAGAAAAAAGTTACCAAAGATGTTTGGGGCAGTTCTTGAAGGAGTAGTATACAAAGATAAACCAACACTTAGCGACGACCAGTGGGCTAAGAGTGGATACTCGCCCACACCTACTATCATAGAGGCGGCAATCGCTCTGTATGAAGAGAATACAGTGGAGGAGATCACAAAGCATGGTGGAGATATCGACAAGGCTTCGGAGGAGTTATGCCATATTATCGACCATTGCAGGGAGAAAAAGCGTAAGGCCATCTGTTTCATCACAGGTGTACCAGGTGCAGGAAAAACACTGATAGGTCTCAACACAGCTATCGACCAATTCAACCGAGGAGAGAAGGCTGTTTATCTTTCAGGCAACTTTCCTTTGGTGGAGGTGTTGCAAGAGGCTCTGACACGCGACTATGTGCGACGAGACAAGATTAGAGCTAAGGCTGAGAAGCGCAAGGCTTGCACTAAAGCAGAGGCAAAAAGCAAGGTGAAAGCTTTCATACAGATGATTCACCACTACCGTGATTTATATTTGGAAGGTACAGAAGTAAAAGATGGAAAGATTGTGCCGATAGAAGGATATTTTCAAAGTCATACTGACAAGGCATATATTCCTGTTGAACACGTGGCTATCTTCGATGAGGCACAACGAGCCTGGACACAGGCGGAACTGAAGCGCTTTATGCGCGAGAAGAAAGGTATAAAGGATTTCCCGTATTCGGAACCGGAATACCTGATTTCATGTATGGACCGGCAGACGGACTGGGGACTTGTAGTTTGTCTGGTTGGCAACGGACAGGCCATTAACAAAGGCGAAGCTGGCCTAAAGGAGTGGATAGAATCTGTGCATCGCAGTTATCCAAGTTGGGATGTGTACATGTCGGACTATCTGGTGACATCTAATGACGTAAGCAAGGAGGATCTGACACTGATACATAGGCAACTGATAGCAAAAGAAGAGTTGCATCTAACAATGTCGATGCGTTCGTTCCGCTCAGAGAAAGTGAGTCTATTTGTGAATCAACTACTGGACTTACAGAAGGAAGAGGCTACCGCAACATTGTGCGAGTTGGAGAAATACCCTATTGTGTTGACTCGTAGTTTAGATACAGCAAAGCAATGGTTGCGTAGTCATGCACGAGGAAGTGAGCGCTTTGGACTACTTGCCAGCAGTAAAGCGGAAAGGTTGAAAGCCATAGGTATAAATGTGAGGTATCAGCCAGACTTCGTGCATTGGTTCCTAGAGGATGACTCTGACATCAGGAGCAGCAACTGTCTGGAAGATACACTGACAGAGTTTAAGGTACAAGGGCTAGAAATAGACTGGGCCTGTGTGACCTGGGATGCAGACTTACGGTTGAGTAAAGATGGGATGTCATGGCAGCACTTCCAACTCCGTAGTGGCACCCAATGGCAGAAAATCAATAAAGAGATAAACAAGGAATATCAGATAAATGCCTATCGCGTGCTACTGACCAGAGCACGACAGGGAATGGTGATTGTCGTACCAAATGGTGACAATAGCGTTCCTCCAGATGAGACGCGCAAGCCCGAATGGTATGATGGAATATATAATTACCTGAAAGCAATCGGATTGAAGGAAATATGAAGCAGATAGAAGTAGTAGCAGCAATCATCCACGATTCCGAAGGGCGCATCTTCGCTACGCAGCGGGGATATGGCGACTATAAGGATTGGTGGGAGTTTCCTGGTGGGAAGATGGAAGCGGGTGAGATACCTGAAGAGGCATTGAGGCGTGAGATATGGGAAGAGCTGGAAACGCGGATTGTGGTAGAGAATCTAGTGGAGACGGTGGAATGGGATTATCCTCAATTTCATCTTTCCATGCATTGCTACCTCTGTCATGTGGAGAGCGGACATCTGGAACTGAAAGAACACGAGGCAGCGAAGTGGCTCAACAAGGATGAACTGGAGAACGTCAACTGGTTGTCTGCGGATTTGAAGGTAATAGAGAAAGTGAGATGCGAAATAATATAAGCAATAATATAAAGACGAGTAAAGGCGTTATTAGTATATGGCACTTACAATAGATGAACTGAAAATACTGATACAGAGTGACGAGCATCGTCAGCTGGAGTTGAAGAAGACCACAGGTGAACTGAAGGATGGTATGCATACGGCCTGTGCCTTCTTAAATACCGAAGGTGGTTGGCTCTTCTTTGGCATAGCTCCAACATCGCTGAAGATTCTGGGCCAACAGGTTACTGACAGTACCCAACGGGAGATTGCCCAGGCTCTGAGTTACATGGAACCGCAAGTTGATGTGCGGGTCGAGTATATCGACATTCCTGATCGGCCAGACCACAAAGTGATTGCCATGCACTTTGATGGATGGGCGTGGGGAATGGTGCCTTATACTTATCATGGTTGTCCTTACTACAAGGTGGAGAGTACAACGAAGGAGATGCCGCGCGACATGTACGAAGAACGATTGCGTAGAAGTAAGCCAGACATGTTTGCATGGGAACGGCAACCTTCAGATTTCGCGGATATTACATCTTTGGACGAGAAACTGATACGTGGCGTAGTACGTCTTGGTGTTGAGAGAGGTAGATTGTCAGAACTGGCTCTTACTGAACCCATCGGAGATGTGTTGGGTAAATGGAAGCTGACCACAGGTGAAAGACCTCTGAATGCCGCTACGGCACTCTTCACGAAAGATACAGGCATGTATACGCAGTTTACAATGCGTCTGGCCCGTTTCCAAGGAACGGACAAGAATGAGTTTATCGACAACCAGCGAGTGGAGGGAAATATCTTTGTGCTGCTCAACGAGGCCATGAACTTCTTCCGCAAGCACTTGAATATGCACGGAAAGATTGTCGGACTAGTCCGTGATGAATATCTGGAAGTGCCTGCAGAAGCCTTACGTGAAGCCGTTCTGAATGCTCTTTGTCACCGCCAGTATGAGCGATACAACTTAACCATAGGTATCGCCATCTACGATGACCGCATAGAGATTGAGAATCCTGGTATACTGCCTCCACAGATTACCCCAGAGAACATTCTTCAGCCACATATCTCATACCCATACAATCCGCTAATAGCTAATGTGTTGTATAGTACGACCTATATTGAGAACTGGGGTTCAGGTGTGAAGCGCATCATGGAGGTTTGCCAAAAGAGAGGTGTAGCTGCACCTACATGGTCTATCAATGGTGGCTTTGTTGTGGTAACATTTATGAGACCTGCAAAGGGTGTTACTCAAGATGTTACTCAAGATGTTACTCAAGATGTTACTCAAGAAGATTCTCTCGATGGAAAAATAGAGAAGGCAATTAAAGAAAATCTTAAGGTTACCACAGAAGATTTGGCAAAACAATTCGGGGTTACTTCAATGACCATCAAGCGACACTTAGCCAAAATGCCACACATCCGTTATGTGGGTAGTGGCTATAGTGGTCACTGGGAGGTACTTGACAAAGAATAAAGCCGCGACAGTGGCTTCAACGTTTGTCTATACAAGACAAGACTTGATTAGCACTTCAACCATTGAAGAATCAATTGCAAAAGACCCCAGAGTGAATAAAGCGAGGTGAGATACGTAATACCTGCCCACCACCAGAATACTTTGGGTGGCAGGAATACCCCCTTGCCCGACTTTATGAAGGATTGCATTTCTTCATTCTGATTACGAATTTCTTGTAACATCATCCTTCTATGGTTGGCAAGAAGTGTGGCCTCTGCCTTGATTAGTTTCTCTCTTGCAGATTTAATGGTATTCAAGCACTCATCGGTCATTTCAACTTTCAACACAGTTGACTCGGCTCGGGTAACTGCACGACAGAAAGCGGAAACAGCAGTGTTCATGCTGTCTTTGGCTGCATTCAATGCTTTCACCATATCCGTTCCATCTTTGGCCGCCTTCTCAACTTTTTGAACGTTATCGTGCAAGTCACTCATGGCTTGTTTAAGAAGTTGAATGTCATTGTCAAGGTTAGCCTTTTGTTCCTTGACTTCTTCCTGTTTGTTGATTTCCTCAACTAGGCTATCATATTTATTTCCCATATTGTTTTGCTTTTAATGTCTATGTCCTTTATGTCTCCTGATAGGCTTGCATAGCCAATTAGCGAGTTGTGCGCAACGACGTGCCCATTCACGTTCATCCTCCTCCTTGTCTTTGCCCCAGTTTGACGGCGTGCTTCCACCTCCCCCACAAGATTCTGAAACGGTGGTTGCTGCATCGACGTAGTTCATGAACAGCAGAAAAGCCACGTTCAAGACGTTCTCGAAGGGCACTGATTCGTCAGGAACTTCGATGGCATCCTTCATAGCCGTGTATGCCTCCAGTGGCATTGCGATGGAATAATGCTTATCGTCAACGAGCAGTGTTTTCCTGAAGATAGGTGATACTTCCGGCTTGGTCTGGACAACACTCTGACGCTCCGAGTTGCGTTCAACAATGGACCTCCTTTCAGTAGTTTGGGAGGTGCCCACGGTAGAGCTGGATTTCACCACACTTGGAGCGACTGGGTGAAATTTCTTCCATGTGGCTTCAAGTTTGGGTGCGGTCAGGTTACGGCTTTTACCAAGCGTGGATGACTTGAAGCGAGAATTGCCACGAAGGATGGTGTAACCATGCAAGACACCATGTTTATCTCGTTGCTCATGGACATTGTAACCACGACTTTCAAGGGCGTATTTATAGCTGTCCCAATCGTATTTTGCCATTCCACGAAGGATGTCATAACAGGCTTCGGTTATCTCCTTCTCGTGAGCCTCGTGAATATCCTCGGGCAGCTCCCATCCACGTTCAATGTTAATTGCGTGGGTAGCCCTGACTGCACTGTCACCAATGAAAGAGTCATTCATCAGATTGCCATCAAGGTCAATGCGGTTGATGAGGACATGAAGGTGAGGAATGCCGGACTTTGCGTCAAAGTGAAGACAGGCGAATATCTGTGCCCTGTCCAGATTGAACTTGCCTTTTCCTTTCTTCTTGCCTTCCTTGGCTTGGACATCCTTCTGGAGTTTTTCAAGAAACTGCAGCGCATACACGTACCAGTCATTGAGTGCCCATCCCTTTGTCTCTTCAAGGGATGGGGAAACCTCCAGTCGAAGGGTCGGGTTCTTGACGGGTTTGCGCCTGAATTTCGGCTCATACTTTTGGTGAATGGTTTCCATTGCTCCCCACATGGCGAGAGGAGTAAGCCCCTCGTCAAAGTTGCGTGTCAGCACAATGTCTGCACGATTATGCTTTGTGGCATAATTCGTCATGGCTGAGCCATGCGATATAGACCTTGCTTTTGCTATCATACCTTTTATCTTTTGAACATTCCTTCTATTTCTACTAATCTGCGGATAAGGCTGTTTACGCCTTCAATCCATTGTCGCATAAACTGTTCGTTGCGGAAGTACTTCTTACGCTGTTCCTGGGTCGTGCCATGAAGGGCATTCTTAATCAGAACCAGTTCACCTCGGGCAGCTTTCAGCGACATTAAGGCATCAGCTTCCGTGTCGCTCATCATTACCTTTGGCTCTTGCCCAAGGGAAGCGTCATGGATATACTGGCTTTTCTTCAGCCCACAGGCTGCTGCGTTATCGACAATCTTCTTATACTCTTCTGGCGCATAGCACACGGTGATGCGTGGATTACGCTCTTTATGTTCTGTGTTCTTTTTCATTCTTAAAAGGTATTATCTGTAGATTTATAACTGGGCTTGGACAACCCAATGCGAGCCTGCGAGTATTGCAAGAAGTCAATAAGCCGGACAAGTAGCGGAGCGGATTGTCGGACATTGACACTTCTTGTTTAGAGAGTACAAAAATTAAGGCTCCCTTCGGGTCGTCCCAAGCCCTTGATGGGATTACACGGCATCGTCGGTAATCGTTTCGGCTGTTGCCGTGGCAGTTGCATCCGTATCGCCTTTGTCGGGCAGTTCAGAGGAAGGCCGCGCCTCGCTTTCAGGACTGTCGCCACCAGAGGTTGCGTCTGTCAAGGTGATGGATGGGGAAAGGGGTTCTTCAATCCGGGTGGTCGGTTCGACACCATCATTGAATAGTTCCTTTTCCCTGCCGTTACCCTCATTAGAATTGTCACAACTAATGGGGGGCGTATGCTTGGTAGTGTACACATCCCTTTGTTCGATGGTTTGCCCAACTGATTGATGTGCGATATTCGCCTTATCAGTCTCATTTGAAGAAAGGGATAAGGAATTGCCCTTCATGCTATCTTCTGTAGCAGTTCTATTGGTAGTGATTCCATCGGTAGCACCACCATTAGCAGAAGTTTTGTTGGCTATTGTTCTGCTGTCGGTGATTCCAATGGCAACATTCTGCAATTTGTGGTTAGCCTTGATGCGCTGCTCGACCTGAGGATGGCGTGAGTAATGCGTATTACGGATAACCCGATTGTCAATGTACCAGCTGGCGACACAATGGACTGTAAAGACTGTGGTACGGCAATTCGGAACGGATGATACCAGTCCCACCTCATGAAACATGTCAACCATCTTGGAGGCAGTCTTGCGGTTGCATTTCCAGAGCTTGGCAAGTTCCACTTCCGAAATGGCAAACTGACCTGGGGTTAGGTCAACAAAATACTCTTTCTTCTCATAGTGCGTCGGTTCCTTCACTGCCAGTTGCAAGAATGTGGCAAAGCACTTCATGCGGTCAAATCCCTGTGGATAGTTAGACAGGAAATCCAGCTGTTGGTCTGATAGAAACAGACCATAAGATAAATTTTCTTGATACATGTTCTTTTACTTTAATTGTTATAGGCATGGGCACCCTTCATGTTTATTTCTCATTCATGGTCTTACTCATCTGTTTGCCCCAGGTGTGTAGATGTTTGTTTCTCTTTGTAAGAACTCTTTTCATAGAGATACCATATTGATTATTACCATTGTAGATATTGTAGAAGATGTATGTGGACTTTACGAATTGTGAATCAAGTCGAATGCCATGTAATCAGAATAAAGACTGATTCCATAGGCAGTTTCCACAGCTTCAAAGTCGAGGCAAAACGCCTGTACAGGCTTTTCGCTGAGACGCGGTTGGCATTGGAAACACTTGGCTTCAAACTGCCGTGGCCAGTCCTTAACATTCTCTACCGAGGCAAACCTTACACTATTCACCTTACCTATATACTCTGGAGAGTTTTCAAGATAATACTTCAGCGTATTCTCAGGAATAACCTTTTCACGAGTTTTCTGAAGGTGGAGCGCATACAGGGCAAACATACGACTGTTGGTTGGAATCATGAGAATCTTCTTGGCATTGCCGTATTCTCTGGTTACGGTCTGCCTTCTGCCATCCATCTTGATGTCAACCTTCAGACTGGTATATTCGTGGATGCGGTAATCACAAAGTCCATATATCTGATTGTCATGTTTCAGATAGTCAACGGTCTTCCAGAAAATGCTCAGCTCATTGCTGTGCAAACATTCCTCATTCTGATATTCGACACCATTGAGCACAGTCTTGAAGACTTCCTCGTAAGTAAAAGGAAACTGAATATGATGCTGCACAGCCATAAAGGAAGCCAGCACCACAGACCAGTTATGAAGGATGCGTTCATCAATACAGAATGTCAATGATTTGCAGATGCTCTTGACGGCCTGTTCATAACAGTCTTTATAGGACTGCTCAAACTGTGTCCGAACCTGCAATAGTTCCAAGACGATGTAGGAAGTTCCTTCATACTCCCAATCTTTTAGGACACGGAAGTTCTCTTTTTCTTCAGTAGTATGAGTGTCCTTGTGGAAGGGCAACACACATTGACGAGAATACAAGGCAATATCAACAGTCGGTTTCTCCTGACCACTGACAATGACACCGCTGAGAACCTTTGATTGTTCTCGCTTGCGAGTTTCTATGTCAAGCTTACTGCGTCCCTGACAATCCCAAAGTCCTTTCAGCAGTTCAATCTTTTCCACATCAATGTCGTTCTTGTATTCGTCAAGATGCATGATGGCATCTTCGGCTTGGGACAGGACGGTGGCAAGACTCGGCATAGTAGATGTACGAAGGTTCGGATGATCACCATTATAGACGAATACACTTTGCAGCAATTCACCGAAGGCGGTCTTACCAGTACCTTTTGGCCCAAATAAAAATAGAGTCGGAAACTCACGGCGATGTCGGATGATGATGTCGCGAAACAGACATACAACAATGAAACAAATACCAATGATGGCATTATCGCCATAGACCAACCGCATTTGTGTGGCAAATTGAAAGAACCGGACTTTGCTTTCTGGTAAATGAATGAACTTCTGTTCAAACAGAAACTTCTCACTATTGTCCTCGTTCATCTTAGAGAAAGCAGGGAGATAGAATGAGCCTAACGGACTTCCCAAGCGCACAATTCCTTCTTCGTTTACAGGGTGCCATTCACCATTGAGAATGATGCCGTTCCCAAAAGCGAAGAAACCTATCTTCTGCCATCCAAGAGTAGAAATCTTAGTGATGACCTCCATACTGGAATAGAGGATGCCTCGCAGCTTGTTGAACTTGGCCGACGTACCGTACCACATGAAGTTTACTTCGCGTTCAATACGGTTGCGGAATTTCTGCAACACTGTCATTTCCTCTATGCTGAACTCTATACGAACTTCAAAGCCCATGACATTTCGAAGAATGAATACACGTGATGCTGATGCACCATCTCGAATCAGGTAGAGTGGAATCATGATGAAGTTAGAGATTTCCTTTTCACCTTCCTTGCTATAACCATAGTAGCAGTTGTTGCCAACCTTAATTTCCGAGTCTTTGAAAAGACCGGCATATTCTTCTTCGTCCATAGAGGTGTTTATTGTTGGAATAGGAAGGGACTGTATTCCCATTATTTCACGTTTCCACATTTCTTCACGACCATAGACATTGACAAGGTTATCGGCATACGACTCCTGAAGGACTTTCTCAGGGATTGTCTTCACAAGATCAATGACCTCATGGATTCCCTTTGCCTGTTGTTGGATGTTTTCTCCATCGGCATTTATAACTTTCGAGGCATACCACATCACAAAATCCTGTTTAGGCAAGTTGTCCAGTTTGTCTTTTGTCGTCAAGTAAGAATCAGGATCACACTTTACGTCAGAAGCTGGAATTTCCTGAACGGAAACGGCAAAGCCAAGAGACAAGGCAAGTTTTCCTGTGCGCATTGCACTTGCGAATCCAACCCCTATGTGTTCTCCTTCTTTAGGAACATCACAATCTGGAATGATGTTGAGGTTACTTGTTATGCGTTTCAAAACAGACAATTGAGCCTCAGTCCATGAAGAACCGAGAGGTGCAACAGTATTAGTAGCACCAATAACCTGCAAACGCATCACATCCGGCGCACCTTCTACCAAGTTCATAACTCCATTTTTTGATGCGGCACTCCAGGCTACATCAATACCGAATAGGCTATTGCTCTTATCATATATAAGAGATGTGGAAGAGTTGATATACTTGGGCGCATCTGTTTCATTGACCAGAATATTAGGAAGAATCCTTGCTGTAAAAGCAATGATCCGACGTTGCTTGTCCCGAATAGGAATCATTATGCGACCACGAAAAGTGTCATATATATCATCGCTCATCCTTTTTGTCTTGACAAGTCCTAATTCAAGAAGAAGGTCTTTATCAAGCCCCTTTTCTTTCGCCCATTGGGCAAAGCTATTCCAACTATTGCTGGCATAACCGATACCAAATGAACGGATATACTCAATTGGCCATCGACTGGCAGCATAGTCTAAAGCTTTGTGTGACTCTTCAGTTTCTTTGAATAGATTCTCAGCAAAGAACTTGGCAGCATAGTCATTGATGATGAGCATTGACTCTCGCTTGCGTTGGTCTGCATCATCAGCCATAGAACATGAATCCTCAGGAATCTCAACCCCATACTTATTGGCCAACATCTTCACGGCTTCAACGAAGGAGATTTTAAGATATTCCAGCAAGAACTTAATCACATCGCCAGAGGCATCACAGGCGAAACACTTGTAGATGCCCTTAGATGGACTGACAGTTAATGAGGGGGTACTATCACTATGAAATGGGCATAGTCCTATATAGTTCTGTCCCTTTTGGGTCAAGTGAACATATTCACTGATGACCTCAACGATACCGGCTTTGGCCTTTATCGAGTCAATGATGTTAGAAGCGATTCTCATAGCTTATTACAATGTAGATTGTTTTCTTCGATTGTTCACATATTCCTCTGCTTCTTTACGTAAGTCCTCCTGAGACTTGTGCTGCTCCTTTGAGAGCCAAGCGTCAAGTTCTGACTTGACGAAATAGATGCGCTTTCCAACTTTATGATAAGGTATCATGTTGTTGGAGGTCCAACCATAGATGGTCTGAACAGCTGGATGACCAGGTATGTATTTCTGTGCCTCGGTTACATCCATGCGCTGGTCATCATCCTTACTATTACATACAGATGCCGAAATCTTTCTGTTGATGGCATCAAGTTTTGCTGACAGAATCTTGTTGTCTTCGAGAAGATTCGCCATCAGCATGGGAATCATTTCAAAGGTGGGAATGCCATTCGACGTATGTTTTCTTTCTTCCATTTTAAATGAAGTTTGATGTTAATACTTTGCGACTGCGCAGTCAGCTTTTGTTTGAATTCGGTTGCAAAGTTAGTGTGAGAAAAAGCCCTTTACAAGGGCAGAAAATGGGCCAAAATCTTCCCGTATGCAGTTCCGTATTAACAAGTATCAATAAAAAACCGAAACTGCTTGAAATCAGGCGGTTTCAGAAACATCATTTAACAATAAAAATCGAAAATAATTGAGATACGGAATGACCCACGTAGAGCTTCCGTAGGCTATTCCGTATGAATGGAAGTTAAAAACAAGCCAAACTACCTAAGTAGCAATATAGGTAGCTTGGCTAACAAATAACGAAAGGTTTATATCACATCGCTTTTCAAGTCGAGCTTGATGGCATCGGCGGCTTGTTCTTTCTTCGGATCTACAACCTTGGTATAGATTTGAGTGGTGCGGATATCTGTATGTCCCATCATCTTTGAGATTATGTAGAGATCTGTTCCTTCTGTAAGTTGATTGGTGGCAAACGAATGGCGGAAGCAATGGAACGTGATGTGTTTCTTGATGCCAGCAGCTTCAACCCATACCTTGACAGGTCGATTGATGTAAGACGGGTCTTGCAGTCCTTCGAATACGAGCCTGTCAGGTTCCTGTGGTTCACCACAGATGAGATAGGCTTGCTCTGATATAGGCATATACTCAACGCCTCCTGTCTTCTTTTGAGTGAAGTTGATGCGGTAGTGGTCTCCTTCCTTCGATAACTCCTGCCATGTCATCTTTCGGATGTCGCAATGTCGAAGTCCCGTCAACGCACTGAAAAAGGCAGCTTTTTTAAGCATAGGATAGTTACAAGGTGTAGCAGCAAGAAGATTTAGTTCTTCAATAGTCAAATATTCTCGACGACTTTCTTCTTCAGGTACACCCTTCACTTTTGCAGCAAGGTCAACATCAAGATAACCGTCAATAAACGCTTGATGTACAGCTGCCTTGAATATAGAGAAATAGGTGGATGCCGTGTTTTGAGAAATGATACCAGACTTACCTCCTCCTTGTGGTGCTGTCAGCAAGAACGTCTTGAAACTATCAATTAGGCGTAGGTCAATCTTGGAGAATGGGAGCGGTTTGCCTTCCGTGTAGATCTTCATGAGTTCATGCACTCTGTTCCAATTGACGATGATAGACTTAGAACTTTTCTTGTGTCTGGTTTCAGTGACTTTTGCAAAATAATCGATAAAGTTTACCTGTCCTTTGGCCTTCTTCTCAACCATTTCTTGGTCTGTGTCGGTGTAGAGTTCTGCACTATCGTATTCATGTTGACGGAGATTACGCACATTGTCAGCAAAGATACATGTTTCACGGTCTGTCTTTGAACGACAGATGATGATGCCATTCATATCCCGTTTGGGCTTGTAGGTCTGGACACCATCCTTATCTATACGGGCAGGACGAGTCTTATCCCACATAGGAGTGGTGATAATACGGTTTAGGTACTCGCGTTCGCGACAAGACTTGTCATGGCCTGGTTTGAACACAGGATAGGCTTCTAGGTAAAGATACCATTCGTCGCGTAACTCTGATTTGCGGAGCTTGACGGAAACCTTGGTGTGGAGCATTGCTTTCTTCATTTTATGTCTGATTTATAGAGGTTATCAATTTCTTCTTTGGGTATATAGACAAAGTTGCCTATCTGCCTTGATGGGATAGAGTATTTGCGAACATGCGCCCATACGGAACTGTCGTTGATGTGATACTTCTTGCAGATCTCTCCAACTGTATAGCAATTCTCAGGTTCGAGATTGTATAGTTTGGGTATAGGTTTGGCCTTTTCTGCTTTAATAGTATCGCGCGTGGGAATAAGCTTCTCCAAATCCTCACGTTTGATTCTTGTAAGACGAGTCCCAAGGTTTATAGCTGGGATTCTTCCTTTCCTAATAAGCCTGTAGATGGTGTCTCGTTCAACTCCAAAGATAGCAACAGCTTCCTTGACCGAGATATATTCTCTGGCATCTGGAATCTGAAGGATGATACGAGACAAAGTTTCTTCTCTTTTCTTTGCGTCGAGTTGCCGTTTACGGAACACGTCACCACAACGCTTACAGCAAAATTGTGAGTCAAGTGTCTTAGCAATGAAGACTTTCCCACACACTTTGCATTTCCGTCTGATTTCTAATGCAATACCTGGCATAATTCTGAACTAATTTAATGTTTGTTATTTATAAGTATATTTTAGTCGCTTATTTACGACTTTTTTGTCGCGGTACAAATATGGAACATGTCTTGGATAGAAATCGATAGGAATTGATAACAAACTCCAAACCCCTTAAAATGACAAATCCGTGTAACTCGTTGAGCTACACGGATTTGGTTTCCGATAATTATTGTTGATTATCTAAGTCTACTTCACTTCCTCAAAATCAATACGTTATATCTATCAGCGACTTGCGTGAACGTGTTGCAAATATCATGCAAATCCGAAAATAAGCATCCATAAGCAACCACAGCTCTATGTCGCAAAAGTACGATTTTTCGCCGAAAATAACGAAAGAAAAACAATAAAAATATCAATGTTAAATGACAGCCTAAAATAACATCGTGGAAGTTTTCTATACTTATTCAGCACTTGTATTCCATCCTCTTTTGCCCTCAATGATAAAAGTATGCAATGTGCTCTACAGAGAAATTTCTTCCAAATCTGCTTTTATTCATCCCCTACTGAACGGAAAAAGAACTTTTTTCTTTATTTTTGTAAACGACATTGGGCATTGTACCCATATAACAAAGAGAAAATCATGCAGATACACGATAACAGACTTATAGCAGAATGTACATCTTACGACTTCAAGGAAATGCTGGAACGCAAGAAAGTGAAGTCGTGGCTCAAATCTGTGTCGGCTTTCGCCAATACGGATGGTGGCAGCTTGTTCTATGGCGTAAACGATGAAGGAGAAATTGTTGGATTGGAAAACCCGCAGGCTGATGCCGAGTTTATCAGCGAAATGATAAAGGCACGGCTTGACCCTGTGCCGGAAGTACAGCTTATCCCGATTGAACACGAAGGACACGCCCTGCTTGAAGTGAAAGTCAAGGCCGGAATGCTGACACCTTATTATTATTACCAAGACGGAACACGCACGGCTTATGTAAGAGTCGGGAATGAAAGCGTTGAATGCAACTCTCAGCAACTTCTTTCGTTGGTGCTGAAAGGCACTCACATGACATGGGATTCGCTTCCCACGCAAGTGAACGCAAGCAAACATTCTTTCATCATCCTTGCCAATACGTTCCGCGAACAGACGCATCAGGAATGGAACGACAAGTATCTGGAGTCGTTCGGACTGGTCACGCCTGACGGCAAGCTGACCAATGCCGGGCTGCTGTTTGTGGACAACTGCACCGTGTTCCAGTCACGCATATTCTGCACCCGTTGGACGGGGCTTTATAAGGACGATGCCATCAGTTCGGTAGAACACAGGGCAAACCTCGTCCTACTTTTAAAGTACGGCATGGACTTCATCAAGAACTACACGATGAGCGGATGGGTTAAAATGCCTGATTATCGCCTCAATCTGCCTGACTATTCTGACCGCGCCATTTTTGAAGGATTGGTAAACCATCTGATTCATAGAGATTATACCGTAATGGGCGGTGAGGTTCATATTGACATCTATGACGATCGTATAGAGCTAGTATCGCCCGGTGCCATGCTTGACGGCACACAGATTCAAGACCGCGACATTTACAATGTACCGTCTATCCGACGCAATCCGGTAATTGCTGATATGTTTACCCAGCTCGATTACATGGAAAAACGTGGTTCCGGTCTGCGCAAGATGCGTGAACTGACCGAGAAGTTGCCCAACTTCCTGCCCGGAAAAGAACCGTATTATAAGACCGAAGCATCCTCTTTCTTTACGACATTCTATAATTTGAATTGGGGTGAGAGCGGAAGAATACCCGTAGAAGAGGTGGCTAAGAAGGTAAATAGTACCCTCAAAAAGTACCCTGTAAACGAAGAAAGTTCGGTGGAAGAGTACCCTGTAAGTAATAAAAATACCCTCAAAAAGTACCCTGTAAAACAGAACTCCAGCAAACCTGTTGGCAGAACGGCACAACGCATAATAGACATGGTTATCTCCAATCCTATGATAACTCGTGAAAAAATGGCCGTTGAGTTGGGTATATCATTAGATGGAGTTAAGAAGCAAATTAAAAATCTCCGTGATAGAGGAATTCTCATTCATGAAGGTTCAGATAAAGCTGGGTTTTGGCGCATTATAGTTAAACCTTGAAAGGGAGGAAATGACGCATGACAATATTTATATTGGTATTCATCTTATTGGTTGCAGTTTTGGTGATAGCTTTACTTATGGGAGTTTCACCTGCAAGCCAGAAAGTCAAGGTATGGACGATGTATATCTGTGCTGCACTCGTATTGTTTGCTGCACCGATTATCTGCAATTACATTGATGCTTTACCGACCTCGGCATCCAAACTTCGGTTTCAGGCAGTTTTATTCTTCGCCATAGCAATAGGTTACTTTTGCGTTTACATTGCTTGCATGGAGAAATACAATGTCTTGAAACGTAAGAGCCGTGTTCTTGAACAAGCCCTTACGGAAAAAGAGAAGGAGAAAGTAGCTGCCATAATGGAACATCAGAACGAAAAACAGCAATCTGTTCAAAAAGAAGAACTTGAATGGTTTGCCGGAAAAATCAAGATGTTCAGCGAAGATGAGCAGAAAGCCATTCTTGCCAGTGCTTACGCATTTGCAGAACATAACTTAATACTTCCACCTTCAATAACTATCCAGCCGAAAGAAGAGTGTAGCCAGCAAGAGCTTATGTACTTCGTGTATTCCGCTTTCTCAAATATGGGTAAGAAACGCAGCGACATCGTAAGTTTCCTATATCAGGTTTTTAAGGCTTATTTCCCTGCTGGAGAAAGCACGTTGTCTAAGAAGTTGCCTGGGCTTGATAAAGTAAAAGAGAAGCGAGAAAAAGAAAAGAATACGTCAAAGTCGCTATCTTAAGGGATACTATAACAAACAATCATAATAAAATTACACTTTCTATGATTAAGTGAATTAAAATCACTACCTTTGTATCAAAATTAGAATTTGCATGGAAGATTTAAATAGGCTCAAGGTTGTCTTAGCTGAAAAGAAACGGACAAATAAGTGGCTTTCAGAGCAACTGAACGTCACACCTTCAACCGTTTCTAAGTGGTGCACAAATACCAGTCAGCCAGATTTAGAGAATCTGATGAAAATAGCAAAACTTTTAGATGTTGAGCTAACAGACTTGGTACGGTTTGAGGATTTTAAAAATAATAGAGTGAAATAAAACTCTTTTCTTTGTGCAATGAGTATAAAATAATGTATTCAATTGGCACATAGTCAGCATTCATAACATGATAAAAAAGAAACAATATACATTTATTGATTTATTTGCAGGCATTGGAGGTTTTCACCAAGCTATGCATTCCGTTGGTATGAAATGTGTTTTTGCTAGTGAATTAGACAAAAATGCACGCATTTCTTATGAAGCCAATTATAAGAATATATCTCCTGAATTATTCGCAAATGATTATAAACTCTTTAATTATGATATAACTTTGCAAGATCCCGCTGAGATACCCCCTTTTGATGTTTGCTGTGGTGGCTTTCCTTGTCAACCATTTTCTATAGCTGGTCTAAGACGTGGATTCGAAGATACACGGGGAACTTTGTTTTTTAATATTGCGAACATTGTCAAGCAAAAGATAGAAGCTGGTATTCCTCCCAAAATATTGTTTTTAGAAAACGTAAAGGGACTTAAAAATCATATGAAGGGAGAAACTCTTAAAACAATTTTAGCAACTCTTTCTGAATTAGGATATAAATATAATTTTGAAGTACTTAATGCTAAATATTTTGGAGTTCCTCAGAATAGAGAGCGATTGTTCATAATTGCATGGTATAAAGATTTGATAAATGTTAATAATTTTAGATTCCCTTATGGTGTAAGGCCAGACGGAACTACGATTTATGAAAAGGGGAAAAACATTGCTGATGAAGTTATAAAGACAAAGGTTTCTGATATATTTGAACCAGAAGCAACAATCGACAAGTATTATACGATTAGTGATAAAATGTGGATTGGACACCAAGAGAGAAAAAAAAGGAATAAAGCTAATGGGAAAGGATTTGGCTATTCCTTGTTCACAGGTGATAGTGTGTATTGTAGTACTATATCGGCTCGTTATTGGAAAGATGGAAGTGAAATTCTTATTGACCAATCAGACAAAGGACTTAATCCTCGCAGATTGACTCCAGTGGAAGCTGGAAGACTACAAGGCTATTATATTATTGGAAATGGATGGCAAAATCCACATAGTTTATATTGCTTAAATTCAGAAAACAATATGGAGTATAATATAGTTGTATCAAGAAAAGAAGCTTATCGTCAATTTGGGAACAGCGTGGCAATTCCTGTAATTAAAAGACTTGCAAAAGAAATTGTTGAACAGTTATTAGAAGCTTAAGAAATATGGAAGAATTAAAAGATTTACAGAAAATGTCAGAAAATGCAGTTGCAAGATTCAACTCGTATAGCGGTGCAGATTTCGTTTTGCCTTCCATATTCAAAGAACAAGTGAAATCTATAAATAGTAATACGATTATATACAACCAATACTCCGCTATTATAGAAACTGCAGGGAATCAAAATGGTATATTGAAAATCTATATGCCTAACCAATGGTTTTATATTGCCTCATACTTTACAGAATATTATAATGAACTCTTGAAATATAAAAAAGTTGCCCTAGAAATTACGACAAAAGAACGTCTTAAAATATTAAATGGCAATCAACTTACAGATGAGGAAAAACAAGCTATAAGTACACTTCAATGTAGTGATGAGTCTAAATCAAATTTAATTCGCTTCATTACAGACTATTCATGGTGGGGAGGTGCCAAAACTATTGATAGAGGAGATTTTTATGTATCACCTATTCTTAGCCTTGCAAGATTAGTTAACGCATCACAATCATTTGTTGCAGATTTGTGTGCTTTTTTATCAGATAAGCAGAATTTAGTTCAAGCTATTATAGATGGTGAATCGGGTGCGGAAAACAACATAAAAGAAGTTACGCAAACACACAGTTATACACTTCAACAAATCTTCTATGGCGCACCTGGAACAGGCAAGTCGCACACTATAAACGAGCTGACTGAAAACGGGGATGTGATAAGGACAACATTTCATCCTGACACAGACTATTCAACTTTTGTCGGTGCTTATAAGCCGACTACTATTGAAGAAACTGTGATGACAGTAATTGGAACAAAAGCTGTTGCTGTAGAGAATGAGGATGGAAGTAAGCGTAAAGAGACAAAGATTGTTTATGAATTTGTTGCACAGGCTTTTCTGCAAGCGTATATTGCTGCATGGAGGAAATATGCGGGTGCTGGCGAAAATGAGCCAAAGAAGCAATTCCTTGTTATAGAAGAAATAAACCGCGGAAACTGTGCGCAGATATTCGGTGATTTGTTTCAATTACTTGATCGTAATGAAAGTGGGTTTTCTGAATATCCAATAAAAGCTGATGCTGATATGCAAAAGCAGTTGAAAAAAGAACTTTATGGCTTGAGTGTAGTAAATGCGAACAAAATAAACGCATTATATAATAACCGCAATGTAGTAAGCGAAGTATTTAACGGCGACATACTCCTTTTACCAGACAACCTTTATATTTGGGCGACCATGAACACGAGTGACCAAAGTCTGTTCCCGATAGACAGTGCTTTCAAACGACGTTGGGACTGGAAGTATATCCCAATATCAAACGCAAATAAGGGTTGGACAATCAAAGTGAATGGAAATAAGTATGATTGGTGGAATTTCTTGGAAAAAATAAACACGCAGATAGGTTCAACCACAAATTCGGAAGACAAGAAACTGGGTTACTTTTTCTGCAAGGCAGCCAATAATGAAATATCGGCAGAAACATTTGTCGGAAAAGTAATGTTCTATTTGTGGAACGACGTATTTAAAGATTATGACTTTGACAGCAACATATTCAAGGATGATAACGGCGAAACGATGACCTTTGACAAATTCTATACAGCCGAGAGCAAAGACGCTAAAGTAAAAGAAGATAAAGTAGAAGCGTTTCTGAAAAAGTTGGGAGTGGATGCCACAGGGCAACAAGGAGATGATGAAAACAATAATGTTCCAAACAACATTTCTATAAGGGTAAACGGAAAAGAGATAAAATATATAAATGCCGTTCCATACACCGCTGTTGAGGAATACGTGAAAATGCACCCTGAAATGTCGGCACAGCAAGTTATTGATGTATGGGAACCATTCAAGAAATGTTCGATGCGCTCATGGGTCGTATGCAATAAAGAAGAGCATGACAGTATGGAACCAAAATATGCTAATTATTCATACGAAATTAAATGCTCGGACGGAAATTCAATTTGGGTGAACAAAGACGGATGGATGCATTATCCCGAAAATCAGAAATTGCGTGATACAATCAACGAGTTCATGAGTGCAGTCAATAATTCAAACCTTGGTATTACAATAACAGAAATCCCTGCATAACAAATGCGCATACTAATAGAAGAACACCAATATGATGCAGTAGATGTAAAAGACGTTCTTCATGGCATTGATGCCTTGGAGAATGTAGAGGGCAAAGTGTCAATACAGTATGTGGGGTATTATTACAATGCCGTATTGCAGGATTGCGTCTTTATTCTCCCCAAAGTATTACTTAACGACAAATCGGAATTAGTGTTCGGGAAGTACAGGCCAGAAGATGTAATAAATCTGAATGAAAATAATCCTCTTAGTCCGATTGAACGAAACTTCATTTATAAGTTTGCCGTATGGATTTACCGTGCCATAGTGGTTTACAAAAACAGCAAAGAGGGGAATTCGGAAATTGTCTACCACAGACATATTGCACAAATCGGCAATGGGCATCGTCGCCTAAGTAATACCTATCTTGACATATTGCTTTCGTTGATACAGTTTAATAAGGACAATCGAATCTTCTTTTTTACCATTGTAAAGAATATGCACAGTGGAATAAATAAAATAAATTGGACACGTACAATAAGCACTACAACCGCCATTGTACAAAATGGTCAGCCAATTTACTTGAATCCTGTTAATAAGAAAAGACAGATAAATTTTGATGAAGAACTGTTAATCATCTTCTTCTCCATTTTGAATTATATCGGTGATGAATACGGCTTTCCAAAATATATAGTGTGCCAATTCCAACTGATAACAGGAAAACGTTTCGAAACTTATCTCAAAGGCTTTGGTACACGGAGATTGCGACAAATCAAATACAAGTACTTCTCAGATAAAGCGTTACAACTGTGGCACCTTTGTTATGCTTTCTTTGATGAGACAAGGCAAATATTCATTACTACAGAAAAACGTGAGTACTTGTTGGTAAAGAGCTTTTATATTGTGTTCGAGACTATCATTGACGAGCTTGTAGGCGACAACCCTTTACCTGATGGGATGGAAAAGCAGCAGGAAGACGGTAAGATTGTTGACCATCTGTTTACGGCACGGAGTCTGATTGACAGTGAGGAAAAGCAGACATACTACATTGGTGACAGCAAGTATTACAAAATCGGGCATGAACTTGGTGCTGAATCTGTTTATAAGCAATATACCTATGCTCGGAACGTGATACAATGGAATTTGGATATTTTCAACGATGGCCATCAAACAGAATCCGGCGTAAAATTGCGTGACGACGTTACGGAAGGCTATAATATCATACCGAACTTTTTTATTTCGGCAAAACTCAATGATAATTTTGATTATTCAGACGACGGAATAGAGAAAACCGACCGAAAACACAACAAATATAAAAAGATCCAGTTTAAGAACAGACTGTTCGACCGTGATACATTACTGCTATTCCATTATGACGTGAACTTTCTGTTTGTTTTATCCTTGTATGCTCGTAATAATGCCGTTCAAAAAACAGAATGGAAAACAAAGATTCGCAATAAATTCAGACAAGAAATCCAAGATTGGCTGCAAAAGGATTATAACTTTTACGCGATGAAGGCCCATCCGGATGTAAACGGTGAGGAATATATAAAAAAGCATTTCAAGCAATTATTAGGCAAAATTTATACGCCATTCGTAGATAATACTGTCTATTCATTAGCTTTAGACACAACAAGTTTGGAGGATGAAACTGAAAATGAGATGCTATTGAAAGAATTGCAAAAATACTTTTACATAGCAGAATGCAAGCTCGGCGAGCAACCTGAGCAAGCTCTTCACAAAACCATATCGGAAGGTTACTCTCCTGCCGCTGAAACAAAGAAAGATGGTGTGCTGATGGTTATGATGGAGAACTACGATACTAAGTGTATGAAGTTTCTTCCAACAGGCAAGCTCGCCATTGGTATTAAATACACAAAAGATTCAATGGAGATAGTGGAACATTTATCTTCTATTGGATATGTCTTATTTCACTATCGCAACAGTACAACCGGACAACATTTGTTTGCAGTAAAAATTGTTGGTAAAGTTGTCTCATCAGAAGAAGTGGAATCAGACCGGTACAAGAATGTCACTACGACAGAAATGTATCTTTCTGTTGATATAAATCCATCTATAGAATTTGACGCATCAATTCTTGACTCTACTAAGAAAAAATGGACTAAAGCAACAAGATATGATGCACAGTTTGCGACTATAAATGAACTTTTAATAAACAAATAAGATAATATGGTTATAAAACAAATTCAAGTTAGGAACTTTCGTTTACTGAAGAACTTTATAATAGACCTTCAGCCAGAATTATCTCTTGTTGTCGGGAAGAATAATGTAGGAAAAACATCATTACTTATAGTCTTAGATAAATTCCTAAATAGTGGAAAAGAACGTACAAAGAAGTTTCAATACAATGATTTTAATCTAGACTTTCAAAAAGAAATAGAAGATTTGCTTGAACAACCTTTATTAGAAAAAGACAATTACGAAATAAAGGCAATTAGTCTTCGTATTATTGCTGAGTTTTTTGATGAAGATAGTCTTGACAACATCGGCAATAAAATATTAACGAATTTAGATGATGATAATAACTTCTTTGCTATTGGATTTGATTATCAACTTGACTTTGATAGTTATACACGTCTTATAGAAGACTATCATGAAGCAAAAGTAAAATTTGAAGAATCTTCAAAGAAAACAGATTCTCAAATACTATTCGACAAACGTGAATTTATGGAATCAAATCATCACCGTTTCTTTAAAACAATTCGAAAATCTGTTCATGTCGAGAAAGTATCCATGTCACTCGAAGAAAATCGCTACATCAAATTGGATGGACTTCAAGGTTTTAAATTGGATGACGTCATAAATTTTGAGTATATTAGTGCACGGCGCAGCGTAGATAACAAAGAAGTTGACCATACTCTTTCTGGACAGACTTCCGAATTGTATAAGGCACAAGAGGACAGTGATGAAAATATGGAAGCCAGAGAGACTTTTATTACGGCTCTAAAAGATACAGATAAAACATTAACAGACATTTATAGTAACATTTTTGATGGAATCATAAAGAAAGTAAGTATGTTCGGTGGAATGCATCAGCAAGAAACTATCATAAAAGTTATTTCTACACTTCAGCATCGTGAATTATTAAATGGCAACACGACAGTTGTCTATGAACATGACAATCGTAAGCTGCCTGAAAACTTCAATGGTCTTGGTTATATGAATCTCATTTCTATGATATTTGAAATAAGTTTGATCATAGAACGGATGAAACGTGCACAAAGTCGCAGGCCTGCAGACATTAATCTGTTGTTTATCGAAGAACCAGAAGCACATACACACCCTCAAATGCAATATGTTTTCATTAAGAACATAAAGAATTTGCTTAAAGACGGAATTGCGAGGAAAGATGGAGCAAATGCATCGTTGCAAACTATCGTTTCAACTCATTCTTCTCACATTGTAGCAGACAGTGATTTCGATGATATAAAGTATTTAAAACGTCTTAAAGATGAAAATTCAGTAATTTCAAAGAATCTACAAGACTTAAAAAAACTATATATTAACGAAGACGAGGAAGGAAACGAAAATGAAGATAAGATGGCTGCCTATCGTTTTTTAAAACAGTATCTTACACTAATGAATAGTGAATTGTTTTTTGCTGATAAAGCTATTTTTGTTGAGGGGGATACAGAACGCATTTTGTTGCCATTAATGATGCAAAAAGTTGATCAGAATAATAAGCCGGATTATGCAAAGAGTGAATTGGCTCTTTTGTCACAAAACATATCAGTATTGCCCATAGGTGCACATTCGCATATTTTTGAAAAGTTTTTTAATTTCATCGGTCTTGATAAATTACTAGTGCTGACAGACATTGATATTTGTTCTTCCGAAAGTCATCATAAAAAATGTGCCTATGAAGAAGGAAAGAAACTTGTTACTTCTAATGCAGCATTGAAGCACTATTTTAATAAAAGTGACATTGCATATTATATGAATATAACAACCGAACAAAAGTATTTAAATGGAATGACGCAGAAAAGAAAATGATACAAGATCCAAATGGCAATATGATGGTATGCTATCAAACAAAAGAAGGTGATTATCAGCCACGTAGTTTTGAAGATGATTTTTTTCAATTAAATACAGATTTTATAATAAATAGCAAGTTCGATGATTTCGAATTAGACTCAAAGGCCCTTAAATCTTTTAAAGAAAATAAAGATTCCTATGAATTAGCCGAGAATGGAGTTAAAAGTAAAGCAGCTTTGGCTATTAGCCTAATACTTGCCGAGAGAGGAAACAATAGATGGAAAGTTCCAACATATATTCAAGAAGGACTACTATGGGTGAGGAGTTAATGCAAATCATGCAGCACATTCACAACGGGCATCACTTTCTTTTAAGCGGTGGTGCAGGTAGTGGCAAGACATATACTTTGGTGCAGGTAATAAAAGAGATTATAAAAGAAAATCCCACATCTTTGATTGCCTGTATTACTTACACAAATGCAGCAGTTCGTGAGATAGAGAGTCGTGTGAATCATGAAAATCTCAGAGTTTCTACTATTCATGATTTCCTATGGGAATGTATCGGTAGTTTTCAAAAGGAATTACGAGATTCATTAATAGAACTCATCAACGAAAGAGAGATAAGCATTAATGCTAATGTAAATCTTCCCATTAATTCGGATTTCTTTATTAAAGAAGGAGAATTTTTACATATACAATATAAAGAATATTTGCGGGTAAGTGATGGTATCATTTCACATGACGAAGTATTAAGGGTTGCCAATTATATGTTTACTCATTATAAAAAATTACGCAAAATCGTGAAGGGAACTTACCCGTTTATATTGATCGATGAGTACCAAGATACCAGCCCATTAGTAATAAAAATATTACTAGAAACTTTTGATGAAGACGATAGCCGCTCATGTCATATCGGCTTCTTTGGAGATGTTATGCAAGCGATTTATGATGATGGTATTGGTGATATTAATACCTATAAGTATCCTAACGGTAAAGTGTACGAAGTAAAAAAAGAACAAAATCGTCGTTCTCCGCAAACCGTTATTGATCTTGCTAACAAGATTCGACTTGATGATTTAGTACAACGTCCTTCAAAGGATAAGACAGCTCCTAATATGATGAAAGATGGGCAAGTAAAAATTGGTAGAGCAATTTTTATATATTCACGAACAGAGTCAACAACTATATATGATATACGTAAGTATTTACATGATAATGAAAGCTGGAATTTTGATGACTCACAAACGACAAAAGAACTAAATTTAACACACAGGCTTATTGCAGGAAAAGCAGGTTTTAATACTCTAATGGAAATTCATGCTGGTGATTGCATCTTGAAATATCGTAATAAAGTGGATAATTTTATAAAACACAATTTAGTAAACACTGACGATAAAACTTTTGGAGAAATTCTCACGTTTCTAAATAACACATTTACAGATGAACGAAGTAGAAAAAGCTTTTCTCAAACATCTGCAATGGAAAATTTCATTAAAAATAATCAGGCTTTGTATGATAAAGTTTTAAATTATCCATACAACAAGTTTGTTAAAATGTATGTTTCAAGTGATCAATTAATTGATGATAAGAAACAAGAAGAAGATGAGACAAGTAAAACAGGATCTAGGCGCTCGGAATTAATCAGACATTTAATGAAAATCGAACGTTGCATTTATTTGTATTCGTCAGGAAGGGTTGAAGATTTCTTGAAGTCAACCGAAAAAAAGATTGAAACTATTACGGATAAACGCTCTCTGCATGAAGCAATAGATCTATTATCTAATGTGGAAGACAAGAACATAGGCGAAATTATTGATTTGGCAGATAAACTCGACATTGTCAAAAAAGATGATACATTAGAAAGATATGCAGAACGATGCCCTTATGTTTATGAACGTGTATTGACAGTACCATATAAAGAGGTTCAACATCTATATAAATATTTGGAAGGAATGACTCCATTTTCAACACAACATAAGACAAAAGGTACAGAGTTTGATAATGTTCTAGTCATATTAGACAATGGTAAATGGAATAACTACAATTTTGAAAAATTATTTACATCATCAAAATTGCAGGATTCAGTTGTACAACGTACACGGAAAATTTTCTATGTATGTTGTACTCGATCGAAAGAAAATTTGGCAGTTTACTACCATAAACCATCAGATGAAGTTCTGACAAAAGCCAAAGAATGGTTTGGAACAGACTGTGTCATCAAAATTGACAAAAGTTAAATTAATAACTAATTAACTATGAATTAAATCAACTTATAGATTGAAGATAATTAAATCAATATATTTAGTACAAAATCGTCCTGATGATTTTAATATTGTTTAAATGGATAGATTAACTCAAGAACAACGTCATCGCAATATGGCAGCTATACACGGTAAGGATACAAAGCCTGAAATATTGGTGCGGAAGTTCCTTTTCAGTCGAGGCTTCCGCTATCGGCTTAACCATCCACGTCTGCCCGGTCATCCTGATTTGGTGCTACGTAAATACCGCACAGTCATCTTTGTGAACGGCTGTTTCTGGCATGGTCATGAGAGATGCAAATACTTTCGGTTGCCTAAAACTAACATTGACTTTTGGAAAAATAAAATAGAACAAAATAAAGAACGCGATAAAAAAGAACAATGCCAGCTCGCAGCGATGGGCTGGCATTGTATCACTGTTTGGGAGTGTCAGTTAAAGCCTAAGGTCCGCAATCAGACGCTTGAATCACTGGCTTATACACTAAATCACATCTATCTTGAAGACAGGGAAATTAAAACCTATAAAATGCCGGAACAAGACGACAGCTTAATGGCAGCTGAACCACAATCACAGTATGGTGGAAAATCAGATGAACCATAAAGTTAGGATGTCAGTCCGGAGTCTTTTTCGGATTGGTATTTGTTACTTCCATTAAATGCTGATGCTGTTCTTCAACGGCGCGATACATCGAATAGTAGGCAAACGCTTCTTCTTTGTATTTTAGGCTACTGACTGAAGCTGCAACCGCCCATGCCAAGATGACTGCAAGCACAATTATGATATAACGGAGCTTGATATAAGCGCCACGTATAAACAGGCCATTGATATTGGGCGGAATGATTGTCAGCGGACAATTTAATTCATTTACTCTGGCGAGAATCTCATCCTGCCGCTCAAGGATTCTCTCCGTATTGCATTCAATCTTCATGCGGTTTTGGTTATAATCGCATACGTGGAGATAAATGTAGTCAATAAGGCCGGCTTTCCGTTTGAGCAGGTCAATCACTTTTGGCAGCCACATTGAGAACGGCACATTGAACGGAGTGTCTCTCCTGACAGACTTTTTCACAACAGACAAAGCATCGTTCCAGCAAGTGCAGAAACTTTTTGCCACACTGTTGTAAACCGTCCGCTCATCAACGGCTGATTTTGCAGTCTGTTCATGATTCTGAGAACCGTCATTCAGTTTGTCAACTGTTTTCTTTAATTCATTCACACTTTGACGCAAATTTGCGAGATTTGCAGCTATGACATCTTCTTTCATTATCTTCTACGTTTAAAAGGTCTGTAAAATGGTTCATTCTTTTGGTTGTCCTTGTCTTTATCGTCACGCCATCCGAGGCTGTTGCTTGTTCCTCCACCTGCACTGGGGATAACAGCCTGATGAGGTTGAAGGAGCAGTTCTTCCGTCAGACTGCCCAATGCCGTGCAAAGGCTGTTAAAACTCAGGTCATGGTCAAGCGAAGAGCCGGCCATACAGGTTTCACCCTGTCTGAAAGACACGCCACGGATATTGTCTGACGCTTTGTTCCGGTTAAAACGGATGTCTGTATCACGGACTTTCAGCGCAGACAAAAAATCTTTCCACGAGTGTGACTCCGCCAACGCATCCAAAGCGGCGGTACGAAGGTTGTGTTTCCGTAACTGGTAAGGACGTAACCGGGCTTTGTTCCTTGCCTTGCTGTTCTTGGGCGCAATGTAAAGGCCGTATTCCTCTGTCAATGCACGGCACACTTTCATGCTGCGTATCCTTTCGTTACTATCGGGAATAAGATTGCCGTCATTGTCTATACGGTTAAATACCAAGTGGCAATGTGGATGACTGGTGTCATGGTGCCTTGCTATGATATATTGTGTGTTGCGGACACCCATGCGCTCCATCCATTTCCGGGCAATCTCCACCATGAGCGCATCTCCTTTCTCGTCAGCAGGGAAACGTGAGGTATCGTGAGGTGAGAAAGCCAAAGACACGTGCTTTACCGGACTTTTCACTTTCGGGCGCATGGATGCCTGTATCTGAAAAGAGTCTGCGATGGTTTTATTGGTGACGATACAGACGTCTTTGTAGGCTAAAAGTGTAGCGCATTTTTTCTTATTCTTTAGGTCGTTGGCATAGTTCACTATCCCCACGAAATCCACTCTTGTCTTAATATTCGCTATCATGGCTGTCGTTCTTTATCTGTGCAATAATCCTGCTGATTTCAGTGATGATGGTAATGCAATGCTGGCAGACTGCTTCCAGTCCGTGAATGTGCATCTGATGGGCAATCTGATTGACATTGTTGGCTATGCCGGAGAGGTCACGGATGGTGGCAACCATTTCCGGACTGATGCGCTGGCTCACTTCACAGCCCATAGCCGCCTGATGGCAAAATTCGTTGACAGACAGTCCGGCCTGCTCTGCCTTTGACTGTATATAAATGTAGTCGCTCTCATTGAACATGACCCGAAAGCATCTCGTGCGTTTCTGATAGTCCGCCAACTTAGGGCGGCCTCCAGACTTCTTATTTTCTGTATTCATATTGATTGGGGTTGTTGATTTTTTGAGCATTTTTGAGTGGGCAGTTGTTCCGCTTACCGCAACGGTTTTAGTGACACTAAAACACAAACTGGCCACTCAAAAAATCTTCCTGTATTTACCTTGTTCAATCCGGCATAGCTTGCCGCTCCTTATAAAGGCTTCTATCCACTTGGCAGCCGTGCTTCCGTTCTCTCCCAAAGCCAATACCGCCGCGTCATAATCCTTCTTCGTGAAAGTTTCCGGCAACATATTATAAAGGGTATTCCTCCGTGCGGCGACACCTGTTCCCTGTAGGATGGAAGCGGTCTGTTTGCTCTGATTTCCGGACAGATTTCGATAGATAAAAACGGCATGATAGAGCAGCGTATCACAGATACTCATGGCGGCACGGTAGTCGGCTTCATGGCAGACCAACCGGATAATGCCGTCCTGTGACATCTGTACATCGTATCCGTTTCCCAGTTGGCGTACTGCGGTCAGCACCATCATGATGCGGTAAGCAATCAGCCCCATGCGCCTGACTACGCCCTGCATTCTGTTGTCCACTTCGTCACAGCATTCCTCGTTTACCCGACTGAGGTATTCGATAAATTGTTGTTGTAAATCTAAGGGAAGAGAAAAGGAATAGCAGCCGCGGTTCAGAAACTCCTCTTGCAGGTGGAAGAACTTGTCACCCAACATCCTGAACATGGTGTTCTTGGATTGCGATATATCGCTTGTGGCAAACACATTCCTTATGCCACGCTTGAAGCGGATGATGTAGAAACAGAAGCGGCTCATAAGCCCGTTCTCCGCATCGGGTATCAGCCTGTGCACCTGTTCGGGCGTTCCGGCCAAAGCAACGGACACCCTCGGATTGCTGACCTCGCAATACTCCCTGTCCTTGCGCCGGCTCAGACTAACTAGCTCATGGTGGAACGCCTTACGCAAAACATCAGAATAGTTGCCGTAGTCAGATTTCAGTGTCTGGCTTAGCGTATCGCCTTCCGACTCGAACAGCAGGCCGATGCCGTCATTATCGCCCAATATCTTCAAAAGTGAACTCGCGCTGCTGTTGGCCGGAATGATGAGCATACGCATCGGCGGTTCTTTCGGCATGGCTGCACCGTCGGATTTCTTGCTCTTGATATAAGCGTTCATCGCTTCCTTATACTCCTGTTCCATTCGCTCGGACAGCTCGTGCAGATAATGGTTGATGGGAGCCACCAGCTCGCGGCACAATGTCAATGCGCCCTTGCCCATTCCCGCATCGGCAACCACGAACAGATAGAGATTGGGATAAACGATACGTTCGTCATATACACCGCAGACATTGTGGCAACAGACCGACAGGCAGACAATCGCCCCAATCAGTATGGTATCACGGTCATCAACGGAAATGGAGTTGCCGACAACTTCACTTAAAAAAGGCGGCAGTTGCTCGAATACACATTCAGGAAATGCGGGCAACTCATCCGCAGATTTTATCCACTTACCCGTTTTACCATTTTGGATATTTGGTAAAATGGATAAATCCGTTTCTTTTTTCGTACTTAACGGAATGCCGGCACGACCGGCCAGATGGAAGAACGAGCGGATGGTAATGCCGTGGCCGTTGGCTCGCAGGCAGTTTGTAAATTGCCTGTCTGTCTTTTCCCTTTGATAGTCGGAATGAAACCGGCTTATGCGGTGGTAATATTCTCTACCGTTCTCTCCAAATCCGTCAGCCAAAGCGAAGCCAAGCTCCATCCAGTCCTTATAATCAGGCGCAATGTCTATGGAACGTTGTTCAATCTCTCGAATGATACGTTCCACTTCCTCCTTTTTATCATCAGAGGTCTGAATCGGAGCCGGCAATAATTTCGATGTAATCGGCTGACTGTTTTCAAAAGGGACATTCTCCCAGTCTTGGGCGGAAAATATTTTCTTTGACATCTTCTGTGTATTTAGGGTTAATGTGTGCTTGCGGGTCGTATGGCAGGAAACAGGCGCGTGCCACATCGCTCCCCGACATATCCACGGACGACAGTCCGGTGGCACGTATGCAGTTGGCGACCGCCTTGAAGAACCGCGGATGTTCCCAGCCTTTCAAGTCCACGGGTATAATCCATTTCAGTCCATTGCCCGAAGGACTGGTGAACAGCAGTTCCGTATCAAAATACTCATGGCTGAGAATCTTTTGTCTGACTATATCCATATTCTCCACATGGTCAAAGTCCAGGCATATCAGTCCTGAGTGCATAATCAGTTCCTTTTCACTCCGTTTGCGGAACAGCCCTGAAAAGGTGCAATAGTCAAAGTGGGTGGCCTTATACATCTTGGCTTCCGCCGGAGACTGCATCGAGCGCAGGGCTTCTGTCTGCGGTCGGGCATAATGGCCGACTATGTAGCGGTAAACATCCATAATGCCTATCGCCCTCAACGGCTCAATGTTCTGAACCGGCTTGCGGAAGAACGAAAAGCAATAATCTGTCTTTTCCATATCATCTGATAATCTTTTTGGATTTGACAAACTGCTCGGCCTCCGCCATCAGGTCGTCATGGGTCTTGTGAACTTTGCTTTTCAGCCAGTCATCTATTTCAGACTGAAGGAAAGCCAAAGCCTTGTTGATTTTATGAACGGGAATCTGTTTGGCCGAAACCCATCCATAGACGGTCTGCTTGGCTGGATGCGACGGAAGATAAGCACAAAGCTCGTCTATATCCATCCACTTTGTGGTGGCATTTGCCTGCTTGTGCTGCAGGGCTTTTACTGAGGTTTGAAGTTCCTCCACTGTCTTGATAAGGTAGGATAATGCGTCTGGCATTTCCTCCAACGAATTAACTGTATATCCCATATCGTTGCGGTTTTAAGTTGATGCCGCAAAAGTATATGGATGTTTACGGGTGCTAAATAGGTGCTTGGCGGTCACCAATCTACCCCTTTGTTGCCACAGGCAGATTTAAGTTTCATTAAGACAGGACTTATTGTACCAGGCCAACAAAGGGGATAAAAATGTCGAAATGGAGTTTGCAAATAATATAATGACGTCGGAAAGAAAAAAGAACCCCTCAAAAAGCATGGTGCTTCATGAGGGGCAAACGGTGGTAAAAAAGGATATATCCTTTATAAAGTATTGATGCTCAATAGTGTAAGTTGCCATTTTACTTATATTGATTCAAGTTGTCAATATGCAGTGTATTGGCCGCTTTCTCTTTTGCCGCATCCACAATATGGGTGTAAATTTGGGTGGTTTTTACATTTGTATGACCCATCAAGGATTTAATCGTATAGATGTCAACTCCGTTTTCAAGAAGCAGTGAGGCGAAGCTATGGCGTCCGCAATGGAAGGTCACGTGCTTCTTTATGCCCGACGCTTCTATCCATTCTTTCAGCGGATGAGAAATCCAGGATATATCCGTCAGACCCTCGAATACCAGACGCTCGTCGTCATCCGGGCGTCCACCACACAGTTGCAATGCCTGTGCAGTCACCGGCTTGCAGTCGAGCTTCTTTGTCTTTTGCTGGACAACTACTGCCTGCCACGTTCCCTTGCTTGTCTGCTGAATCTGTTTCCACTTCAACGGCTTAATGTCACTATGCCGTAAGCCTGTAAGGATTGAGAAAAGAAACGCGCGTTTAAGCGTATCGTCCTTGCAGGGAGTGTCGACTAACATCTGCACCTCATTCATGCTGAGTGCGACACGGGGCTTTTCAATCAGACTGATTCCCTTTACCTTTGCGCTAATGTCAACCGTAAGATATTCATCAATAAAGGCTTGTTTCAGTCCGGCTTTGACAATGGAGAAATAGGTGGACGCCGTATTTTGCGAGATTGTACCCTTCTTGTTTCCGCCCATCGGGGCACGCAATAGGAACATTTTAATGTCCTCAAGCAGTTTGACGGAAATACTCTTGAACGGAATAGGGTTGCCGTTTGAATATATCTTCAACAGTTCGCCCACACGCATCCAGTTGACGATAATCGAATTTGAGCTGTTGGGATGACGCTTGCCGATTATGTCGTTGAAATACTTGATGAAGTCCTGTTCGCTGCGTTCATTCTGTGCCGCTATCTCATTTTCCTTGTCTGTATAGAGAATGGCACTGTCGTACTCGTGCTGACGCAACTTCCTGACATTGTCGGCATAGATGCACGCCTCTTGATCGATTGTGGAACGGCATTGGATGATTCCGTTCAGATCACGCTTGGGCTTGTAGTTGAAACTGCCGTCCGGCAAAATACGGGCGATGGACGACTTATCCCAAATGGGCGTGGATATAGTCCGGTTTATGGATTCCACCACACGGCTTGCTCTGCTTGAGCCTCGTTTGTACACCGGGTACGATTCGATAATCAGATACCACTCTTCTTTGTATCTTGACCTCCTGAGCTTGACGGTCACTTTGGTGTTGGGCAATGCTTTTTTCATAATGACTTATATAATTTATCTATTTCTGACTTTGGGACGTAAACGTAGTTACCGATTTGGCGTGTAGGAATGGAATTTCGACGTATGTGCGTAAGCACAGTACCTTCATTGATATGAAACTTCTTGGCTATCTGTCCGATAGTATAACAGTCTTTAGGCTCAAAAGACAATGTTTCCTTTTTCTTATTCTTTTGTCTGGGTTTCTTCTTGAAATGCTCATCCATATACTGACGGCTTAAACGTGTCTGACGTTGGCCGGAATTGTGTGCAGGAAGAAGTCCTTGTCTGATCATACGATAGAGGACATCTTTGCTGATACCGTAAATCAATGCGGCTTCCTTAATGGTAAGATAACCTTTGCTCGATGGTATTTGCCTGATTAAAGCCTGTCGGATTGCTTCTTTTTCTTTTGCAATTTGCCTTTTCTTGTATGCCCTTTTAGAACAAGCTGAACAACAATACTTTGACATCAATGTGGCAGGGGTGAAGATTTTACCGCACTCTTCGCACACTCTCTGGATCTTGTAATTACCTCTTGGCATATTGTTTTCTTTATAAATGGTTTATATAAATTTAAGTTGTATCTCATCGCCAATTAAGAAGTGATGCAAATATGTCGCAAATAAGAGATAAACAAGGGCATAAAAAGGTATAGAAACCAAGAACCCCATAAACGCAAAAAGCGTGCAACTCATTGAGCTGCACGCTTTTGCTTGCGATTTAGTATGTATTTACTTATCGGAATCATTTGACTTCCTCGAAGTCTGCATCCTGCACGTTGTCGTCAGATTTGCCATTGCTCTGCTGTTGCTGTCCTGCGCCGGCGTTGTTGCCAGTGAAGCCTTGGCCTGCGTTGGGCTGTGCTCCGCCTGCCTGCTGGTACATCTGTGCGCTGGCTGCCTGCATTACGGTGTTGAGATTGTTGATAGCGTTGTCTATCGCCGTGATGTCGCCGCTCTTGTGGGCGTCGCGGAGCTGCTGGAGTGCAGACTCGATGTTCGACTTCTGGTCGGCAGGAATCTTGTCGCCGTTGTCCTTCAGGAAGTTCTCGGTGGTAAAAATCATCGAGTCTGCCTGGTTCATCTTGTCCACGCGCTCACGCTCTTTCTTGTCGTTCTCGGCGTTCTGCTCGGCCTCTGCCTTCATGCGGTTTATCTCGTCCTGTGTCAAACCTGACGAAGCCTCTATGCGGATGGCCTGCTC